>Ga0126314_10000384_pt1 | contig 21649 bp, 15 predicted proteins | sample Plot105B_FD_92535 | JGI IMG/M metagenome (GOLD analysis project Ga0126314, IMG submission 92535) | Serpentine soil microbial communities from UC McLaughlin Reserve, CA, USA - Plot105B | ecosystem: Environmental > Terrestrial > Soil > Grasslands | place: USA: UC McLaughlin Reserve, Lake County... | reverse complement strand
TCCTCTTCACCATCTGCGTCTTGAATGCGTCTGTGTACGGCACGGCAACCGCCTGCGCTCGCCCCCATTGGGTGGTCAGCTCGGCACGTCAGCCGAGGCGACATCTTCCCTGACACAGGGGGGGGCCGTCGCCTCGCGTAGCCCGGGGACGCGCCTGCGTTGGCCCGGGACGCGACCGGAGGGGAGACAAGTCCCCTGCGGGCTTCCACCGGACCCCACGGCGCGGAGCCAGGCCCTGTGCCAGTCACGGGCACGGTGGCTGCAACGTGCGCCCGCGCGACGGCGACCCTGAATCACCGGTCCGTCGCGGCCCCTTCCCCGCCGGTGAACACGAGGCAGCATGCTCATCAAGTGCCAGAGGTGTCATCAGAACGCGTTCGTCTTCAGCTTCGAGAGCAAGAAGGTCTGCAGGAAATGCAGCGCCCTCATCGCCGGGCGGCGCCCCAAGCAGGACGAGTACAAGTACCAGGGCAACAAGCTGGACCACCACAAGCGAAGGGTCGGCCTGGCCACCACGCGACTCACCGGAGTCTCGAAGGGCCGGCACAAGCTGCGGCGCAGCCAGTCCGCGCTGACGACGTCGGACATCTCGGAGGGAATCTTCGAGACGCAGATGGCCATCGAGACGCCCACCGTGGTCGACGACACGGCGACGTACGCTCCCCCCAACGTCCTGCGCATGCAATGCATGACGCTCTTCATCCCCTTCGATGCGGGCAACAACTTCTACCGGAACAACGCGAAGCAAGGGACCTTCCAGGCGGACTTCGTCCCCCAGCGCGACAACTTCTTCGCCCCCAGCTCCAACCCGACGGCGAGCCAGGCCCTCTCGTCGTTCAACACCAAGCCCTATCCCGGTCACCAGGTCTTCGAGGCCAAATCGACGCCCCTGGATGAAGAGGAGATTCTCGCCGGCTACAACAACATCGTGCTCAAGCACATCATGGCGTGCACGAACACGGTGGAGTGGAAGCGACTGCATGCCGCCAGTCCCATCGACCTGCACGTGCAGCTGAGCCGGCTCGTTCCCGAGGTCATCTTCCTTTCGGAAGAGCTCAAGGACGCGCCGTTCCCCTCCATGCTCCAGCCCTGCCCTGAGCTCAGGTATCGGAAGGTGGGCAGCATCCGCGCGCTGCTCGACCCCCAGGTCGACGCGAAGAATGAAATCGCCGCCTACGTGCTGATGGACGAGAAATACATCACCCAGGTCGTCTACCAGGCGAGGACGCTCGTCCGCCCAGGCGTCAAACACGACGAGAAGTGGCTCTGCGTCCAGAAAATCGTGCCCGAGTTCCGCGTCTATTTCGAGGTCGCCGGCGTTCACCTGGACGCGGCCTATACGGGCTACTCGTCCCCCACCAAGAAGCAGGAGGCGCTCGAGGAGGTGGGCCAGTTCGCGCGGGAGAACGAGGTCGACGCGCTGTTGGGTGACCTGAACATGGACTCGTTCGAGCTGAACGGCGGGTTCTACCCCAACCGCTTCTCCTTCAAGTCCTTCTCCGACGACACCGTCAAGCCTGTCTATACGCTGTCCCACTCCAACACCAACGCGAAGAACAACTACATGGGTGGGTTGATTGCCAACAGCGCGCAAGTCGAGACCGAGCCCATGAACCTGCGAGGCGAAGACACGGTGTCGCTGTCCCGCACGCTGGATGGGAAGTTCTACTCGGACCATCCCGCCATCATGGCGAACTACTTCAAGTCGTTCGCCTGAGGCTCCAGCGCGGATTGGCGCATCCGTTCAAGCCCGCGCGTGCTCGCGCCCCTACCCTGGCGATGAAGCTGTCACCAGGAGGACTTGCATGGATGCCCCCGATTCGCCCCCGTCCGCCGCCTTCCGTGTCGGGAGGACGCTGACGGGGTGGTTCGTCTCACTCGCGCTCGCCTGCCTCGCCGGCGCGTGCGGCTGTGCCACGACGCCCACCCGCCGCCTCGTCTTTCCCTCCGCCGCCCTGCCGCCTGCGGAAATCCAGGCGCCCGGGGCGGTGCTGATGGTCCTCTCCGCCGCCTCCGAGCAGAAGCTCGCGGATGGCAGCACCCGCGCGACGGGCGTCTTCCTGAATGAGTTCTACGAGCCCTACCGAGCGCTCGTCGACGCGGGCTATGAGGTGGTGCTCGCGACGCCGGGCGGACGGAGGCCCGCGTTCGACCCGGAGGGCCTGAAGCCGTCGTACTGGAAGGAGCGACCCGACGCGCTCGCCGAGGCCCAGGCCCTGGTGGCGGGGCTTCCCCAACTCCAGGCGCCGCTTCCCCTGGCCGAGGTCCGCACGCGCGCGGCGACGTTCCAGGCCCTCCTCATCCCTGGAGGACAGGGCGTCATGGTGGATCTGCTCGACGACGCGGAGCTGCACGGCCTGCTCGTCGACTTCGGGGCCAGCGCACGCCCCGTGGGGCTCGTGTGCCACGCCCCCGCGCTCCTGGCGCGCCTGCCCGCGAAGCAGAGCCCCTTCTCGGGACGGCGCGTCACCTCCGTGTCGGGCTTCGAGGAGTGGTACATCGAGACGTTCGTCATGGGCGCGCGCGCACAGGTACGAGGCATCGGAGACCAGCTCGACGAGGCTGGCTATGAGCATGAGACAGCGTTCCCAGGCCGCTCGCGCGCCGTGCGAGACTGCAACCTGGTGACGAGCCAGAACCCCTTCTCCGGTGCTGACTTCAATGCGCTCTTCCTCGCCGCGCTCACGGACTGGCGCAACGAGGGGCGGTGCGAGCTGGAAGCCAGCGCGGCTCCGGATGCCGCGCCCTGAGGTGGACCCGATGACCGTGGAGGACCAAGGCGTCATGACGAGCCCGGCCCTGAGCGCCGTGCTGAAGGCCGTCGTCGCGCGTGACCACCCGGGGATTCCCACCGAGGGTCGCGACAAGGTCGCCATCCTCCAGGACGTCATGGACGCCCATGGGTGGCACGCCGTGCTGGAGCTCGGCCGGGCGCTGCGGGCGCTGTCCTCACATCCCGTGCTGCGAGCGCTCTGCGCGGCGCAGACGCCCCGGCACGCGGTGGAGCGGTGGAGCACGCTCGAGCGCTTCATGCACTCCCGCCACCGGACACGACTCGTCGGGCATGACCTCGCTCGTGCCCGGATGACGCTGCGCCATGTGGCCATCGACGGCGGGAGGATTCGCGTCGTCAATGACTTGTTCATCTGGGGAGTCCTCATCGCCATCCTGGAGACCGCGGGCTTCACGGGAGTGAAAGTGTCGCTCGCGTCCGCCTCCGGCGCGGCCATCGTCCTCCACGGTGGGGCCTCCAGGCTCACGCCCAGGAAGCTGCCCCCAGTCACAGACGTGGCCACCTTCTCGTGGAAGCCCACGCGGCGGACTCCCGCGCCCGCAGGCGAAGCGTCAGCGAGGGGAGCGACAGGGCAGGTTCGCGACCGACTCCAGCAGCTCATGAACGGCGACCTGCTGCACCCCTGGACGCTCGTGGAGAGCGCGCAGCGGCTCGCCCTGTCCCGCCGCACCCTTCAACGGGCCTTGCAAGAGGAAGGGACGACCTTCTCGGAGACGCTGCAGCGCTCGCGGGTCGACGCCGCGCACGGGCTGCTGGGCGATGCGAGCCTGACGCTCACGGACGTCGCGTTCTGCACGGGCTTCTCCGACCAGGCACACTTCTCCAGGACGTTTCGCAGGTTCAACGACGTCCCGCCCTCCGCGCTGCGAGAGCTGATGCGCTCCGCCGGCGCCAGGCGACCCAGCGAGGGCCAGGCAAAGGCGGGGCGGAGGAACAGCCCCCAGCCCGCCGCCGAGTAGAAGCGCTTGCGCCTGGATGTCGCTTCACGGGCTCAAGATGGCGGCCTCAAGGACCACGCTCGACCTCTGCCCACCCCGGTTCCTGGCGCTCATCAATGGTGTCTCTCGAGTGTCTCCCGGCGCAGTCCCAGCCACCGCGTCGGATGGCTGGGCTCGTCACCGCGTCCGCGACACTCAGGGGGCGCAGTAGGCGATGTGTTCCTGGGTGTAGCGGCCCCGCTGTTCGCCGAACTGGTTGAGGCTGAAGGGGCAGTCGCAGTACTCACGGCCGACCTCGACGTTGTTCACATACCAGTAACGGTTGAAGGCACGCGTCCCGTCACAAGCCCAGATGAGGGCCTGCTCGGTCGACTCGATGACCTCCGCCTCCTCCACGGGCAGCGCCTCGGGAGCACCACCACATCCCCCCAGGACCAGCGCGACGGCACAGACCAGCTTCACGGACTGCTTGAACATGCTCGGCTCCCACTCGGTGAATTCAAGGTATCGCGACGCATGTCTATCACAGATGCAACGGGATTCCGAAATCGAATAGCCTGCTGAATCCAGCCCTATTCAGCCTCACGAGACAACATCACTCACACCATCAGTCCCCAGGCGTACAGAGCCCTGGGCCGGCGCGTGGCTGCCGCAGCGGAATGATATGACGGCGATGCAGCGTCCCTTCCCTGGAGCCCTTCATGAAGTCTGCATTCGCGAAGTCGCTGTGCCTTCTTCCCTGGGTCCTCACGACCATCCTGGCCTGCGGCCCCGAAGCCGAGGAGGCCGCCTCTGGCCCCAGACTCAGGCTTGGCCAGCTCACGGACAGCGACCAGCTTCAGTTGGCCCAGGTGGAGGCGTTAGGTGAGGCGGAAGCACTGGACGTCCCGGTGGTGGAGCGCAACGGCCTGCTCCTGCTCGAGGGGGACATCCTCGTGGGCCGGACGTCCGAGAGCCCGAGCGCGCTGAAGCAGGCCCTGGAAGTGTCCCAGTTCAATGGCATCCCCCAGGGCAGCCTGCGCTGGCCCGAGGGAAAGATTCCCTACGTGGTGTCCAATGTCTTCACATCGGCCCAGGAGAAAATGATTGCCCAGGCCATGAAGGAGATCAAGGACAGGACCGGGGTGCGCTTCGTCCACCGCACCGACGAAACGGACTTCGTCAGAATCATCAAGACGAACGACGGTTGCTATTACGCCGCGGGCCCGGGCAGGAAGGGCGGCGTGCAGGAGCTGTCACTCCAGGACAACAACCAGGCGAGCTGCTTCTATCACGACATCATCATCCACGAGCTGCTGCACGCCGTCGGCCTGTGGCACGAGCAGTCTCGCTACGACCGGAACAAGTTCGTGCGCATCATCTGGGACAACATCCAGAAGGGCCGCAAGCCGCAGTTCCAGCTCATCCCCGCCTCGCGCTCCGACGTCTACGACACCGAATATGACTACCGCTCCGTCATGCACTACGACAAGAACGCGTTCGGCGTCACCTCCTCGGCCGTCACCATCAGGCCCAGGGATGAGGACTACCTGAACGTCATTGGCCGCGTGGAGTCCATGAGCGCGACCGATGCCAGGAAGGTGAGGCGCATCTACCAGGACCTGCTCGAGCCCTGAGTCCCCCGGCACTCACGGGATGAGACTCACGCGGTCATCGCGTTGAACCCGCGTGCCGCGCCATCCGCCCGCGGGGGGGAGACACCACATACCGCGTCTCCCGGGAACGCGGCGGCGTCCTCCCGAAACGCAATGCCTCTCGCCGGTGCGGGCCACAGGCGTGACGCCCGGAGCACTCCCGTCGTGGTGGAGACGGGCTGAAGCGCTGGCGTGCGCCGTGCACAAGCCCGCCCATGCGCCCATGGGGAGCCAGGGGCGTATTCGCGAGTCACGAATCCGCCGGGGGAATTCATCATGGCGATGCGCTGCCTGCAGTGTGGCTACACCGAGAGCGGAGAAGACACCCCGGTCTTCGGGCCTTTGGACGACACGCCTCCGTCATCACCGAGAACCCGCTGTCCCGAGTGCCGGGGCATGATGAGTCCCCTCCTCATCTGCCAGCTCGCCCCGCGGGCCTTTTCGGCGCCCGTCGTGGAGCGGCCTCGCCCACGTCCCATCCTCGACTACCTCCTCGTCGACGGACACATGGGTGTCTATTCACCGCCGCCCGTGGAGGCCCTGCCCTGCCGAGAAGCCAGCATCACCCTGCCACAGGCCGACTACTTCACCTCCGCGAGGGGTTCTCTCGCGCGCGTCCACTACCTCTTCGGCAACTGGAACGTGTTCGTCCCGTGGCCCGCGGTGTGGCTGCTCCGAGGCCAGGACTACTGCCCGGCACCGAATCGGTATGGCTTTGCCCCGTCGGCGGAGTTTGGCGTACCGACCTTCCAGGGCGAGACGGCACTGAGGACAGACCTGGCTCGCGTCGCGCCCTTCGCCTACCAGACGATGGGAGCCGGGCTCTATCTGCCCGAAGTGGACTTCGTCCATGGCGTGGCGGTGACGGCGAACAAATTCGCTCGAGTCGCCAGGGCGGTGCGGGAAGAAGGACTGTCCGTGGAGGAGGCCGTGACGAAGCACCTGTCCTGAATCCTGGCGCACCCTACTTGAGAGGGAGACGCGCCTCGGCGGAGGGCTTCACGGGCGGAGCCTCCCGCTTGAACGCGGCCCAGGACAGGGAGACCTCCGCGCCGCTGTCATCGTGCCCGTGAAGCACATCCACGACCTGCTTCACGGTCGCCGCCAACTCGGCCGGGCGAACCACGACGAAGCCCCGGAAGCCACCCTGGCCAAGCTCCTCCTCCACCGTGATGAGCTGGCGCCACTCGCGCGTCACCACCTCCACCTGGTCGTCCCAGTGGAGGGTCAGTCGCTCCACGCGCTCCCAGGTGACGGCGCCCTGCTCCGGAGCGCCCACGGACACCTCGCTTCGCCACACCTCCGAGTCCGCGCTCGTGCGTGACAGCGTGAGCGTCGCCGGCGGAGGTTCGTCGGACGGAGGCTGCCCACGCGCACCGACGAAGGCGGTGGCACTCAGCGCGGTGCCCACTCGTCGCCCGGCGGTGAGCCGCACCGTGAAGGTCCGGACGTCCAATGATGCCAACATCCGGGTGTCATAGGCATGCTCCACCTCGGGTCCGGAGGTGACGGCGGTGCGTCCGTCACCGAAGTCCCAGGCATACCCGGTCAGCGACTCCGACTCCGACTCAGACTCCGGCGGGACGGCGCGGAAGAGGAAGGCGCCGTTGGCGCGTTGGGTGACGGAGAGCTCCAGCCGCTCCGCCTCGCGCTCCACGCCCCCCGCGCAATCACGCACCTCGATTCGGAGGACCTGCTCCGCCAGCACGCCCACGCGTCGGCCTCCCAGGTCCTTGCACACCTGGAAGCGCACGAAGTACGTGCCCGGCTCGGCGGGCGCATGCCACTGGAGTCGAGCCCCCGGCTGCAGCTCCGCCGCGGACTCGCTTCCGGGCCACACCCACCGATAGAGGGCCCCCGACTCCGGCGCGCCCCCCACCCTCCCCGCCAGGGAGACCTGTCCGCCCGCACAGGCCCAGGGTCGGTCCATCTCGAGTCGCTCGATGACGGCGCCTGAGGCGAGCACCACCCGCTCCTCGTTCAGCGCCGCCGACAGGGCCTCTCCGGAGGCACTCGCGGGCATGGGCACCCCTGCCACGGCGGCCGGCGAGACGATGGATGTCCGAGGCTCCACCGCCGACGCGCTCGGAGCCACGGGCACCGGCGGCGCCAGGCTTCGTGATTCCGGCGCCACGCCGTCGCGCGGGGGACACCAGAATCCCAACCCCAGCAGCAACCACATGGTGGCGCCCGTGACGACAGCCACGAGCGTCACCCGACGACGGCGATGCGATTCGAGCGACATGCGCGAGCGCTTCCGTGCCCTTTAGAAGCCGAAGTCGTTGAGGTGCCGGCGATACCCCTTCGAGTTGGTCCGGTACCACTGGTCATCCCAGCCCTTGAAGTCGACGTCGTCGAGCAGCCGCTCCGTCTTTCCGTTCAGAACCACGGAGTTGATGAGCGGCACCGCTGTCGACCCCACGTTGCGCGACATCAGCGGCGTGGACGACGTGTCCAGGTACTGCGCCACATGGCGGCTGCAGTAGTCCTGGGCCAGGCAGCCGCTGTCACAGGTGGAGAGGTTGTTGTACGTCGCGTGCTTGTCCTCGGCCACGTACAGCACGGGCCAGCCCCGGTAGGCATTGCGCGAGTCGCGCGTGTCGTATTCGAGCTGCTCGTAGGAATACCAGGCCGACGACTCACACACGCTCTTGCGGTGCGCAGACAGGTAGACCCAGTCCAGGTACCAGCGGCCCGCGGAGTAATGGACCTCGAAGATCTGGAACTCGGGGTCACCGTCATGGCCCGTGGTGACGCCGGTGTCGTCGAAGAAGGTGTCCAGGTAGAAGATGCGCAGGGTCCGCGTCGCGAAGCCCTCGCTCTTCACCGCGTAGTAGGGACGGCGCTCGTAGCCACTCTCCCCGGTGTCGAACCAGAACAACGGCATGAACCAGCGCGCGACCTGGTGCTCACAGTCGTCGTTCAGGCCATCCCGGTCCGCGTCCGCCCCCGTTCCCCAGCAGTTGTCTCCGTAGGGAATGACGGACAGGCCATCCGCATGCGCCTGAGCGGACGCGAAGGCGAGCAGCAGGCCCAACGACACGGCGACACGATGCGCGGCGCGAGCACCAGGCCGCTCCGACACGCGTCGTCCACTCGGCATTTGGAAATCCATGAGAGACTCGACTTCATACACTTCCAGGAAGCGGAGCAACACATGGTTCTCACCCCGGGTACCTCTCGTCGTGTCTTCTCATGGATGAAGCTGGCCTTGCTGCTCGGAGGTCCCCTCGCGGGCTGTGGCGGCCCGCTGGAGACCGATGACACGCTGGAGGCCCAACCCCAGGCCCTGACCTATCCCAGCGGCGGCAGTCGAACCGTCGTGTCCCGGCGCGTCACCTACAGGAACGCCTCGGGTGCCTACCAGGCGGCGGCTGGCTTCGAGCCCTTCCGCGCGGCGGGGGCCTCCGATGACACGCTCCACAACATCCGCATCGCGGAGGTGGATGCGCCCGCCGTGCGCGAGGCGCTCGTCGTCATGTCGGCGGGACAGAAGATTTCGAGCAGCGGCCACTCCAGCGGCGTCACCGGCCAGTCCTCCAACTGGGATTCGTCCTGCGACGGCGTCTCGTGCCCCAACGTCACCCTGGACGGCCGCTCGCTGGCGATGAAGCTGGACGCCCTGGGCTGGTTCCCCCGAGGGAAAACGTACCTGTCCGTGGTCAACGACAGCAACTTCGACCACCTGGACGACAGCGACTCGAAGCAGCGGGTCGTCAACGGATTCACGGGTTGGATTCAGGCGCAGGTCCGTCCGGAGACGCGCGCCATCTACCTGGCGGGCAGCTCGCGAGGCGGCTGTCTGGTGATGCGGCTGGCCCAGGCGCTGCGCGCGAACACGTCGCTCGACGGCATCGACATCTATGTGTCTTCGTTCGACGGCGTCTGTCGCAACAGCCAGGGCGAGTTGGGGACGTTCGACAGCAAGATCAACAACCCCGTGCGGCCCTGGGGCACGTTCTATGGCGCGTGGGCCACGAACCTGACGGCCCAGTTCCCCCGCCGCGACCGGCTCCACATCTTCCACGTGGTGGGAGGCCAGGAGGTCGCCCCCGCCACGGGCATCCGCGCCTTCTCCGGGTACGCCGGCACCTCACCGCCGTCGACGGGGACGAACCTCGACTGGGGTTGGTACAAGCAGACCTGGGTGAAGTGGAAGCACAAGGAGATTGGCAATCCGTACACCGAGCCCAGCTCCTCCGAGCAGGCCCAGGTCGTCGCGGAGACCATCGACGCCCACCTGACGTGGCTCGACGCGCGCGTTCCCTGAGTCACGGCGCCGCTCGGGTGTGCAGCGGCTGGCACAGCCGCGATGCGCGACCTGCACACCCACCATGCAGCCCCCTGCCCGTTCGCCCCCCATGTCGCGCGTGACGCCCGGCACGACGCACTGCGCAAGCCTTTTGCAATGACAGGTCAACAAGGCTCGACACACAGGTCGAGTCTTGGACCAGCGCCGGTGCCGGGCATGTCGCCCGGCCAGCGCGTCTGGGGGGCAAGGACAGATGAAGAATCGACGATTGGCATTGTTGCCGCTGTTGTTGTGCGCCACCGCCACGTGGATGGGGTGCTCGGAGGACTCCGGGCCCACCCCGCCGCCGGAGACGCCGGATGCGGGCTCACCTGATGCGGGCTCACCTGATGCGGGCTCACCTGATGCGGGCTCTAATGACGTGCGCGTCACGCTGTTCACACGCCACCTGACGGAGAGCGGCCTGACTCAGCACCCCGCTGACTTCGGCAGCGGCCCTCTGGAGGTGCTCGTTCCCGAGGGCGAAAGCCTGGTGCCCATCACCGGCGCATTGAAGGAGCCCGGCGTGTATGTGTTCCCGGAGGTGCCCCAGGGGACGTATTACCTGCACCATGGCAACACCTACGTCATCACGAACTCGCGCGACCTGGACCTGGGCATCAACCGACTGGGCCGGCCGGACGTCGTGACGTTGGAGCGTGGGCCGGCGGTGAGCCTGGCCTTGGAGGGACTCGAGCCCTGGGTTGACTCGACCTTCCCCTCCTCGGGGCTGCAGTTCATCTCGGAGCAGGTGGGCCTTGCAGGCTCGATGTACCCCAGCTTCAGCGATGGCGCGACGTCCGGGAGCGCGGAGGACGTATCGCTTTCCGTGAGCACCGGCGCACCGGTGCGCTTCGAACAGGAGAAAGGCGACCGGGCGTGGGTGGTCCAGCTCCAGCCTCGCTCCCTGGCGCCCCTGCCGGATGGCGGTCCGCGGGGCTACACCGCCGCGGCCCGTGCCTTCCAGCTCCCGCCGTTCTCCAATGACGGGAGCCAGCCCATCCGCGTCCAGGGAACGCTCCAGCCGGCGCCGACGCATGAACTCCCTCTCGACTGGCGTGTCTCCGCCTTCGCCGCCAACGCCGCGGAGGTGAACCCGACGGCCACGCCTGCCTTCAACGACTTCCGGGTGTCACCCTCTCCGTTTGCTCCGCCGGACGAGTGGATCGGCTACTCCGGCGAGCTGATGACACTCGACCACTCATATGAAGCCGGGGACTTCAACGAGACACTCGTGTATGGCAATCCCTTCCCAGCCAACTGGGGACTGGTGGGCGAGGCCACCAGCTACTTCACCGTCCCGCTGACGATACCGGGGACGACTCCCTTCAGGCGCTTGGCTCGGATGTCCGTGAGGGACCAGCCCTCGGTGCTGGCCGCGGCCCCCATCCGTCCGCGCGTCGGGTCGCCACGCGGGCTGACGGTGGACGGGGCGGACGCGTTCACCGGGCTCTCCATCACCCCGGGCTCGCATGTCATCCAGTGGCAGCCACCGGCCTCCGGGGCGCCGGATGCCTACACGGTGTACCTCTATCAGTTGCGAGCCTCTCCCCGCGGCACCCTGCTCTCCACCTCCTTCTACATGGGTGGGGACACCACCTCCATCCGACTGCCAGCGGGCATCCTGCAGTCGGGGGCGTACTACCACCTCATCGTGGCTGCCTTCGTGGCACCGGCCTATGACGCGGTGAACAGGCCGTTCAACCTGGTCGATACCCTGCCCAGGAGCTCCGCGGAGGCCTTCAGTGGCGTGCTGACCGTGCAGTAGGCGAGTCAGTCCAGGCGGGCAGGTGCCGGTGGGACGTGCGTGCCCACCGGCACCTCACTGCCGGAGACAGGTATGCGGCTCAGGGATGGAGCAGCGCGAGCCCCGTCCGAAAGGAGTCGCCCTCGCCTACCGAGAGCATGACCCAGACCTTCCCATCCGCGCCGACCGTGAGCGCGGTCCCCACCGACGTGACGGGAGCTCCGGCTGGGTCTCGCACGCGGTACTCCGGGTCGAAAGCCCCCGTGGAGGTGAAGCGCGCGACCAGTGCGCCATCGCGGCCCTCCTTGTTGAACACCGCAGCGACATAGATGCGACCTGATGCATCCTGGGTGACCCCTCGTGTGCTGAACGTGTCTGCGTCGGTCCCCGTGGCCTCCTGGAGGTTCACCGTCCCATTCGTTCCGAACCCAGCATCCCGTGTGCCGTCGGGAAGATACGCGGTGATGCTCTTCGCACGCAGGTTGAGGAAGGTGTCGTCGGCACGCACCAGGATGGGACCGCCCATATCGGTGAGAGTGCCCGCGTTCGCGAAGCTCGTGTCGAGCGCTCCGGAGAGCGTGAGCCGGATGAGCTTCAGTTGCGTGGCGCCATTGGCCCGAGTGCGCAACGAGACCAGGATGCGCCCGTCGGACTGAACCCAGAATGAATCCACGAAATTCAGTGGCTCGGGCAGGAAAACGCCATCCGTCCCGAACTGGGGATCTCGGGCACCACTGGCGGTCAGTTGGACGAGGTAGCTGGGAGAGCCGGCCAGCACGCCGCCTGAAGGAAGCGAGATGACGCCTGAGGCATGCGCCAGCGGAAGTTCCGTGACGTTGCTGCACCCTGAACCGCCAAACGATGAATCAGCCGTCCCGTCGCTCGTGTGCCAACGACACACTGACAGCGAAGTGCTTCCATCGAAGCCCGTCGTGACGGTCAGCGCGCGCTGCTGCGCATCCACCGAGATGAACCCGGACGAAGTCACCCGCTCACCGAGAGCCACCTGCACGAGTTCATTCCCTGGCACATCATACTTGTAGAGGGGTGCGGGGATGCGAGCCCCGCGTGAGTTCTCATATGGCCGTGGCATTCCCACAACCCCACCTGCCGCCAGGGGCACGAACCGCACCGGGTCCACCGAGGTCTTTTGAGGCCACTCGGGGAGGATATCGCCCGGTCGAGGACCAGAGGGCTCCGGCTCCGAAGACGAGCAAGCAGCGGTCAGGAGCAGCAGGGTTGGCGCCCAGTGGCGGAGGTGCTTGAACAAGGAAGTCCCCGAAGGATGACGGAAATGAGACAGGTATGAGGTTCAGGGCTGGAGCAGCGCGAGGCCAGTCTGAATGGAGTCGCCCTCTCCCACCGAGAGCATGACCCAGATCTTCCCATCCACGCCGACCGTGAGCGCGGACCCCACCCACGTGATGGGAGCTTCGGACTCTGTTCGTACGCTGAACTCCGGGTCGAGCTTCCCCGTGGGGGAGAGTCGCGAGACGAGTCCACCATCACCTCCCCCGGTCTTGAACACCGCCCCGACGTAGATGCGACCCGACGCATCCTGGGTGACCGCGCGGGGGCTGAACATGTCAGCGACGGTCCCCGTGGCCTCCTTGAGGTTCACCGTCCCGTTTGTTCCGAACCGCTCGTCCAGCGTGCCCTGGGGAAGATACGCGGAGATGCCTTCGGCACTCAGGGCAAGGAAGGTGTCGTCAGCACGCACGAGGAGGGCGCCATCCACATCGGGGAGCGTGCCCGCGTTCGCGAAGCTCGGGTCGAGCCCTCCAGAGGGCATGAGTCGGATGACCTTCGGCTGTGCGAAGCCGCCGGTCCACACCTTCAACGAGACCAGGATGCGTCCGTCCGACTGGACCGCGAGCGATTCCACCGTGGTGTTCTGCTCGAGCAGGAGAACGCCATCCGTCCCGAACTGGGAGTCTCGAGCGCCGCTGGCGGTCAACTGGACAAGGACGGCGGGCGAAGCGTTCATTCCCGCCAGCACCGCGCCTGAAGGCAGCACGATGACGGCCTCCGCATATCCCGTCGGCAGTCCGGTGACTTCGCTGCACGTCGCACCGCCGAATGATGAATCAACGGTCCCATCGCTCGTGTGGATGCGACACACCTCCATCCAGGAGCTCCCTTCGGAGCCCGTGGAGACGGTCATCACGCGCTGCTGTGAATCCATCGAGATGGAGCCGGACGTGCGCACACCGCCGGCGCCAAGGACAGACTGTACGAGTTCGCCTTGGTTTTCATACTCAACGAGGGTGACCTGGGACCGGACACCTCTTGAGTTGACGTACGGCTGCGCTATCCCGAGGACTCCTCCAGCCGCCAGGGGCACGAACTGTGCCGGAAGCACCGTGGTCTTCTGAGGCCACCCCGGCAGGATATCGCCCGGTCGAGGACCAGAGGGCTCTGGCTCCGAAGACGAGCATGCAGCGGTCAGGAGCAGCAAGGTTGGCGCCCAGTGGCGGAGGTGCTTGAACAAGGAAGTCCCCGAAGGATGACAGGAATGAAGATTCGAAAGAGCTTGCCTCGGGAGTGCGGCGCGATGCAATCCAAACACAGCCGGCCGCCTGCTCCCGGGAACGATTTGTCTGGCGGAACTCGCTTCAGGGGAGACATCCCCCATACAGACAGTGCGGAGGGCAGCGGAGGCCTCGGTGGACCTGTGTCGCCAGGTGATACGACTCACGAGGGCCGGCGCACCCGCGAAGTCTGGTGTCCGGCAACACTTCCGGGCAGCTTGACAGCGGGCCCGCGCTCCCCTGCCCTGCCGACGCCGTGCGTCCTGCTGCTGCTCCCCGCGCGGGTGTATATGCGGTACCGAGAGGGCGCGGCGCTCTGGGCTCCGTGTTCGGGCTCGAATTCATGAGGGAGACACCATGCGCCGTTCACCCATCGCCGTACCGGGGTTCACTGTCTCCTCACGAGTGCTGGGACTGATGGCCTGGAGCTTCCTCGCGGTCGGCGTGGGCTGCTCCGCCCTCGCGGCCTCCGAGCACGAAGACGCCCTGGAGGACTCCATCGCGGCCATCTCAGCCGGGAACATCCTCTTCGTGGGCAACAGCTTCACCCACGGCCACGAGGAGCCGACCCTTTCGTACAACAACGCCGCCGTCACCGACACGAATGGCTCCAACGTGGGAGGCATCCCAGGCATCTTCAAGAAGCTGACCGCGCAGGCCGGCCTCTCCTTCAATGTCAGCCTCGAGACGGCCAGTGGCCAGACGCTCGGCTGGCATGCCTCCAACAAGGCCGCCATCATCGGCCAGTCAACCTGGAGCGCCGTCGTGCTGCAGGAGCAGAGCACCACGCCGCTGCCCACCCAGCGAGGTGGCTCCCCCACGGCCTTCACGGCCGCCGCGCGCACCCTGCGCTCCCTGGTGCTCTCCAAGAACCCGGCCGCCAGCCTGTTCCTGTACGAGACCTGGGCTTCTCCCACCGGCGTGGGCACCCAGGGATACCCGAGCGGCACCCCGGGGCTCCAGGCGATGCAGACCGACCTGCGCGACGCCTACTTCAAGGCCTCCCGAGACCTGGGCTTCACGGGCGTCGCCCGCGTGGGGGAAGGCTTCCTGCGCGCGGTCGACCAGGGCCTGGCCGACCCGAACCCCTCGGATGGCATCTCCCCGGGCATGTTCAACCTGTGGAGCGCGCAGGACAGCCGTCACTCGAGCAAGTACGGCAGCTACCTGTCCGCGGCGGTGCTGTTCGCCAGGGTGACGCAGGTCGATCCCCGAAGTCTCGCCACGGGCACAGGCAGCGCGGCGTCCGCGCTGGGCATCAGCGCCACCGATGCCAGCAACCTCCACCGCATCGCCCATGAAATCACGACCCAGGCCGAGCCTCCCGTCGGAGGCGGCCCCACGCGACTGCCCGTCTCCCGCGCGACCTTCACGGGCGCGGTGACGGCGGGCACTCCAGCAAACCTCACCGGCGTGGCCTCGCTGGCCTCGCTCACCACCGCGGAGGGAACCTTCACCCAGCTCGTGGGTGCGACGGCCCAGGGAATCACGGGCACCAACACCCCCAGCGCCGTGGGCGGGGCGCCCGCCAATGCCAACGTGGCCGCCTCCGGCCTGGGTGTCCATGACGGCGCGAACAACGTGAGCGCGGGCCACTTCCAGTTCGGCACGACCTTCACCACGAAGACGCGCTTCTTCATCGTCGACAGCACGACTACGTCCACCACCCTGGGAGACAACACCACCGTCACGCTGGTCAACGCCTCCAACCAGCCCGTGGGCACCTGGTCGCTGGCGCTGCTCGCGAGCGACTTCACTCCCTCCTCCGCTGGCACCACGTCCACTGCCCTGGCCACCGTCTCCTTCACGAGCGGCGTGGCGAGCATCACCGGAACCCCGCCGGGCACGGTGCAGTCCAAGCTGGGAGCTGTATCCTTCTCCCTGGCGGACCTGGGCGTGAGCGACGTCACGAGCGTCAGCGGCGCCACGGGCCTGCGGCTCTCCAGCTCCACCCTGGACCCGAACGTCGTCGGGCTCTACACCGTGCCCTGACCATCCGTTTCCCCAGCCTCGTACCGCACGTGCACGGGGCCAGGCTCCGGGACCTGGCGGGCCGGGAGCCGCCCGGAATCTCCAGCAGCGTCAGAGCGCCTGAAGCTCCGCCGCCGAGAGCACGCGGTCGTAGATGCGCACCTCGTCGACCTTGCCGTTGAAGGGCGTCCCTCCGCCAGGACGGTCTCCCACCGCGACGTTGAGCGTCGAGTCTCGCTGCGAGCCCGGCACTCCGGTGGTGAGCGACGCATTCAACACGCCGTTGACGTAGAGCCTCAGCGCCACGCCGGGCTCGTAGGTGCCCGCCAGGTGGACCCACTGGCCCGTGGGCAGCGCGGTGCCGTTGACGAGCACCAGCACGGACGCGCTGCTGGCCACCTGGAAGGACGCGAAGCCCCCACTCTCCACGTTGAGCGACCAGCCCCGGTTGGTGCTCCCGCCCTGCTTGTTGACGATGCGCCCGTTCCCCCCGAAGGAATCAATCCACACCCACGCGGACAGCGTCATCGCCCCCGTGAGCCGCAGGTGGCTCGGGTTGCCCAGGTCCAGCCGGTCATCCGTGCCATCGAGCTCGAGCGCATTGCCCTGGTGGCCCGCCGTCCACGTCGGGCCGTTGACCAGCGTCCCGGTGACACCGTGGGACGTGGAGTCCACGGTGGTGCCACCACTGCCCTCGTTCAGCGCCCAGTGCCCCACGGGGCCCGAGCCGGAGCCACCCGACGGCGTGACAGTCACGACCACGCGACGATAGCTGGTCAGCCGAGGCGCACCGTTGTCGCGCACGGCGAGGATGACGTGCACGGTGGCCGGGGTGCTCACCGAAGGCGCGACGAAGCTCGCATCGCGCGCGGTGCTCCCGCTCAGCGTCACGGCGCCGGAGTACGTGTCCGCCTCCGCGTACTGGAACCACTGGTAGCTCAGCGTATCGCCATCGGAGTCCGAGGACCCGACGGCGCTCAGGCTGACGGTGCTCCCCGAGGTGGCGATGAGCTGGACAATCTGCCGACTCGTGTCGCTCCGGAAGCCAGCGACGGGAGCGTGATTCGCGGCGGCGTATGTCGCGGCCACGCACCAGTCCAGCCGTGCAGCGAAGTCGTTCTGGTAGGCCTCTCGCCAGCGCGCCACCGTCCACTTGCGCCGCGTGCTGAAGTCCGCGTTGCCCGCGCTCGTGCCATGCGTGTCCTCGGCGTCGATGTAGTGCTGGCCCGCGTCCAGCCTGAAGCGGCCACCCCAGCCGCCCCACGTCGGCTCATCGGGGTTCTGCAAGCCATTGGGCAGCACGTAGAACCAGCTCGGCGTGTCCCCCTCCTTCACGCCCTGGGTGTTGCGCGTGCTGCCCGGGTTCTGGGGCACCACGGGATAGCCCGCACCGAGCGCCCCATGGCCGCCGCGCACGTGCGTGTTCAGCCACGCCTCCTGGGTGAGCGGGACGATGGCGGTGTCGACGAGCTGCACCGTGGGACGACCGCCACCCGCCGAGTCATTCTGGTACATGCCCCGGAACAGCGACGTGAAGCCATTCATGCTCGGAGGCCCCGCCTCCACGTAGCGCAGCGTCGGGAAGTTCAGACGAATCCACTCCCCCGTTCCCTGCGGACTGGTGCCCTTGTCCTGGTCGGCGATGGCATACACGCGCAGCCGCGAGAGGAAGGTGGCCAGCGCGGAGGCGCTGCGTGACGCGCGCACGTCGTAGAGCGCCTGGGCCAGCTCATGCGCCCCGCCCCAGATGGCCACGTGCAAGAGCGCGGTGGAGGCATCCACGGCGGCGATGATGTGATTGGAGCCCTCCGTCGAGCGCCCCGCGCCAAGGTTGGAGACCCCGCGCATGGCGGACCCAGCCTTGACGAGCCCGCGCAGCGCGGTGGCCGAGGGATATCCGCTCGCATGGAGGGCGAGGCGGGGCTGCACCGTCGCGTAGTCATCGATGATGGCGTGGATGAGGTCGGGCCGGGGCGTGGCGTCCCCCAGCTCACCGGCCGTCCCCGCCGCCGAGGCGATGAGCCCCCGGAGGTCGAACTCATTCGCATACAGCAACAGCCTGCGCATCGACTGCTGGTCATCCGGGTCTCCACCGATGTCCGTGGTCACCAGCAGCCGGGGTTTCGGGGACTGGGCCCGCGCCTGCGACGTGGCGAGCACCACGCTCAGCAGCAACAAGGCCCACGCGGGCCGGACGAGAGGACGAAGGATGGACATGTCGAAGTGGCTCCCGGTGACGCTCCCAGCCGATGTGACTGAGAACATGCAAAAACAGGAATACGAGTCAATCCCGGGGGGAGTCAATCCGACCTGTCGTCCCCTGCGAGCCCCACACGAGATGAAAGAGGGCGGGGCTTGAGTCCAAGGGGGAACCGAGCGCGGCGTCCAGCGCCCCGAGGCCATCGAGGCTCAAGTCGGGCTGCGCGTGGACCGCCTCGAGTGCGAGCTCCAGCTCTCGCATGGGGGCGTCGACTACGGCTGCGCGGGCACCACCTGCGCGTCGCGGACCTCCGCTGGCGGGTGGGCGTTGAGCGCCATGTAGATTTCGAACCACGCCAGATACGCGCGCCAGGACGCATCTCGCTGGTCGATGAGGGAGCGCCGTGCCTTGCCCAGGCGCTCCGGTACATCGAAGGGCATCCGCGTGCTCCCATTCGAATGGAGCTGCGCCGCGAACCAGAGCACATCTAGTTGACCGGCATCGACCGGGGCATGGGTGCGCGCCACCAGCGCGTCCGCGTGCTCCAGCGCCTTGCCCAGCCACCGGGCCGCCAGCGCCGGGTCCTGCCGGTCCACCGCGTTCTCGGCCAGTCGCATCTCCGCCAGCGTCACCGCGCGGACGTCTTCGTCCCGGTCCAACTGGGCGAACTGCTCCAGGAACAGCTCGCGCCGCAGCTCCAGCGCACGGGCCGCGGCGTCCAGGTTCCCGAGCCGGCTCTCCGCGTTCGCACGCAGCCCCGAGGCGATGATGCGATAGGTGCGAATCACATGCTCCGGAGTGGAGCGTGCCCACTTCAGCGAGGCCCGCACCTCCGGAGTCGCCAGGTCGCGCTCCACTTGGTCCAGGTCCTCCAACGTCCGCTGGGGCTGCCCCATCCCCAACGCCGAGGCACAGCGGGACAGCCGCACCACCAGCCGGTTGCGCAGCCCCTCTTCATCCCGGGGACTCGCTTCGATGATGGGCAGCTCCCGGTCATAGAGCGCCAACGCCCGCTCGAACCGGCCGGCGGCGAGGTTGTAGAGCGCCGCGCGGTCCACCACCAACGTGGTGAAGCGGGCCAGCCTCGGCGTCGCGTCCACCATGGCCAGGGCCTGGTCCGCCGCCTTCGCCGCCTCCTCGTCGCGCCCGACGTGCAGAAGCACGCGCGCCCGCGCCAGGGAGACGGACAGCCCCGCCCAGTTGTCCACGTAGGGCAGCTTGTCCCGCTGGTCCAGGTAGCCCAGGGCAATGTGGTAGTTGCCCACCTGGGTGTGCAGCATCCCCAACGCGCCGAGAATCATGGCCTTGTAGCGGACGTTGTTGCGCATCAGGTCCAGGGCGACCATGTAGTGCCGGTTGGCGCGCTCGGCGGCGGCGGGGGCGCGGCTCCGCAGGAAGTCCTCGTGGTGGATGGCGCCCAGCAGGGCCTGCACCGCGCGCTGGTTCTTGAGCTCCGGCCACGACAACCGCAGCTCCGCCACGGCCGCCTTCACCATCAGGGCATGCGCCTTGTCATCCTCCAGCTTGGGGAGCTGGCGCGCCATGAGGTACGCCTTCACGAAGTGCGCGAGCGGTCTGGCCATGCTCGCGGAAGTGGTGATGACCTCCTTCTCCACCACCTCGGGGCTGACGTCGGCGCGCAAGCGCAGGTTCACGGACTCGACAGCGCTCTCCAGGAAGCCCGTCCGCTTCGTCACGAGGTCGAAGTCCGCGCGGGCCTCGTCCTGGCGTTGCCGCCCCAACCGGCGGTAGGCGCGGCCCATCATCGCGCGGCGGAACAACCGCTCGGCCCGGCGGCGCTCCTCGGTGCCCGCGGGAGCATCGTCGACATAGACGGTCGCCAGGGCCTCCAGCACGCCGTCGGCGCCGAGCCCCGATGCGCGCTCGACCGCGTCCTGCACCACCGCGCGCCGGCGGAGCGGGTCCGTCTGCTGGCGGTAGAACGCCATCAACGCATCCCGGACGGGACGCGGGGGGCGCTCCTCGTGCACCGCGTTGACGTGACGCCCCAGCTCCAGGGCGAACGCATAGGCGGAGCCAGCGGGGGCCTGGGCCTGGGCCAGGGCGGCATCCGCCTCGGCATAGGGGCGGCCCCGGTACAACGCGCTGACGGAGGCACGCGCGAAGTCGAGCTGGTCGTCGGCCGGGAAGACCTTGTGCATGGAGAGCCGGCGGCCGGCTTCGACCAGGGCCTCGCGGTCATCGAGCTTGCGGTACAGCGAGTCCGCCTTGTCGTACCAGGCCTCCAGCACCCCGCGGGGCGTGGTGTCCGCGATCTCCGCCGACTCCAGCTCCTTGCGAGCCAGCGTGAAGTCCCCGGCGGCCTCCGCCAGCTCGCTGCGCACCACGCGTTGGAAGACGGCCGTCGGCGGACTGGGCGCGTTGGCGGGCTCCAGCGCGGCCATGCGTTGCCGCTCGGCTTCGCTCAGCTCCTCCACCATGCGTCCGCGCTCGCGTTCCTTCATCGCGCGCCGGTGGTCGATGAGGATTCGCAGCGGCACCTCCAGGCCCGTCGTCGCGGAGTCCTCCACCCGGCGCATCTGGTCGGCGTAGAACTCCGCCGCGCCGAAGTCCTCGGCGTCCAGATGGAGCCGGCTCAGGCGCATCATCAACAGCCGGCGCAGCTTGGGCCGCGCCTCGAGCAACAGGCGGTGGCGATACAGCAGGAGCTGGTCGGCGCGCCGGCCCACCATCTTCAGCTCCTCGTTGAGCTGAGCCACCTCCCACGTGCTGGGGACCTGGCCATCCAGGGGCAGTTGATACACATCCAGCGACTGCGCGCGTGAGCAGGTCGCGATGAGGGACGCGGACGCGGGCGCGGGGTACTGGCAGTTCCAGGACGCGCTGGTGAGCTGGGTCGGACTGGCGGCGGCGGCCAGCGCGGGCGCGTCGTCGCGCTCCGCCTCGAACGGCACCCGGAACAACACCCCGGTGTCGCTGGCATCAATCACCCCATCCCCCGTGGAGTCGGTGAAGAACTGCACCACGTACAGGAAGCGACCATCCTGCGAGAACACCGGCTGCCCGGTCTGCCCCGGCAGGTCCAGGTCCATCGCGATGGGAGTTTCGCCCGGGCGGTCCAACCGCAGCGCCTCCAGGTGGGTGGCGGCGCGCGCGGCGAAGCCAGGGCCCACCTGCGTCACGGAGCGCTCGACGGGGACGTACACCAGCCAGCGCCCATCGGGCGTGAGCGTGGGGCTGGTCAGGTTGCGCTCGAGCAGCGTCTTCACGCTCCACTCGCGCCCCAGCTCCACCCGCGACAGGCGCAGGTCCCCCTGGATGGTGGCCCGGCTCACCAGCGCGATGTGTGACGAATCAATCCACTCCGCCTGCAGCGCGTTGGCCTCCTCGTCGAGGCAGCGCCGCTCCTCCGCGCCGGGCAGCTCCCGCACGCACAGCTGGCCCCCGGCTTGATTCCGGAACGAGATGTAGAGCAGGTGTTTCCCGTCGGGACTGACTCGCGGCCACGTCACCTCGGCGCCTTCGTCGAAGAGGCGGCGCTCGCGGCCCTTCTCCAGGTCCTGGGTGTAGAGCTCGGTGGCG
>Ga0126314_10000383_pt1 | contig 21661 bp, 23 predicted proteins | sample Plot105B_FD_92535 | JGI IMG/M metagenome (GOLD analysis project Ga0126314, IMG submission 92535) | Serpentine soil microbial communities from UC McLaughlin Reserve, CA, USA - Plot105B | ecosystem: Environmental > Terrestrial > Soil > Grasslands | place: USA: UC McLaughlin Reserve, Lake County... | reverse complement strand
GTGATCCGCGAGGTGGGCGTCGAGACGGGCGGCGCCAACATCCAGTTTGCGCGCGAGCGCGAGACGGGCGAGATCCGGGTGATCGAACTCAACCCACGCGTATCTCGCAGCTCTGCGCTCGCGTCGAAGGCAACCGGCTACCCGATCGCCAAGGTCGCGGCGAAGCTCGCCGTCGGCTACACGCTCGACGAGATCCCCAACGACCTGACCGGGACGACGCCCGCGAGCTTCGAACCGACGCTCGACTACGTCGTCGTCAAGTTCCCGCGCTTCGCGTTCGAGAAGTTCCCCGGGGCAGACCGGACGCTCGGCACGCAGATGAAGTCGGTCGGCGAGGCGATGGGGATCGGCCGGTCGTTCAGCGAAGCGTTCCTGAAGGCGAAGCGGGCGCGCGAGCTCGAGGATGTGTGGGAGCCGCGGAACCTCCATCCCTGGTTCGAGACGGAGCTGGAGCGGGCGCGAGAGCCGCTGTCCGCAGTCTCGAACGTCGACGGGCTCGTCGCGGACGACTGGGTTCGACTCAAGCGCGCCGGCTGGTCCGACGCCGCAATCGGCGAGCACTCCGGCGTAACCGAGGACGCAGTTCGGGCCAGACGCCGCTCGTGCGGGGTGCGGCCGGCGTTTCGGCGCGTGGACTCGTGCGCCGCCGAGGTCGAGGCGGCGTCGACCTACTACTACTCCACCTGGGGCGAGGCCGACGAGGCTGCGCCCCCGGGCGACAAGCCGCGCGTCGTCATCCTCGGCTCCGGCCCGAACCGCATCGGTCAGGGGATCGAGTTCGACTACTGCTGCGTGCACGCGGCGCAGAGCCTCCGCGAGCTCGGCTTCGAGACCGTGATGGTGAACTGCAACCCCGAGACCGTCTCCACCGACTACGACACGTCCGACCGCCTCTACTTCGAGCCGCTCGGGCTCGAGGAGGTGCTTGCCGTCTGCGAGCGGGAGCAGCCCGTCGGCGTCGTCATCCAGTTCGGCGGCCAGACGCCGCTCAAGCTCGCGCGTGGCCTCGAGCAAGCCGGCTACCGGATCATGGGGACGCCGTACGACGCCGTCGACCTCGCGGAGGACCGCGAGCGCTTCGCGGCGCTCTGCCGCGAGCTGCGGATCGCGGTGCCCCCGTGGGGCATCGCCGCTTCGCCCGCCGAGGCGATCGACGTGGCCGAGGAGATCGGCTATCCCGTGCTCGTGCGGCCCTCGTACGTCCTCGGCGGCCGCCACATGACGATCTGCTACGACGCCGAAACCGTCGCAGAGAGCGCTCCACCACGGGCGCGCCTCCTCGTCGACCGCTTCGTCGAAGGCGCGCTCGAGCTCGACGTCGACGCCCTGTGCGACGGGGACGAGACGTGGGTCGCGGCGGTGATGCAGCACGTCGAGGAGGCTGGCGTCCATTCGGGCGACTCCAGCTGCGCGCTGCCGCCGCCGGGCATGGATCCGGGCCTGCTCGCGGAGGTCGGCCGGACCGTGGAACGGCTGGCACCCGCCCTCGGCGTGGTCGGCCTCGTCAACGTCCAGCTCGCCGTGCAGGACGGCCGGCTCTACGTCCTCGAGGCGAACCCGCGCGCATCGCGCACGGTCCCGTTCGCGAGCAAGGCGATCGGCGTCAACCTGGTCGACCTCGCCTGCCGCCTCGCCGCAGGCGCGCGCCTTCGTGACGTCGCCCCTGCTTCCGAATTGGGCCAGACCGGGACGCAGATCAGCGTCAAAGCTGCCGTCTTTCCGTTCCAGCGGTTCCCCGGGTCGGACCCAGTGCTCGGCCCGGAGATGCGCTCGACGGGGGAGGTCATGGCCAGCGCAGCCGACTATCCGACGGCGCTCGCGAAGGCAGAGCGCGCCGCGGGCCGGCCGCTGCCGGACGGCGGCACAGCCTTCCTCTCCGTCCGCGACTCCGACAAGGACGCCGTCGCGACCGTCGCGACGGCTCTGGCGGAGCTCGGCTTCCAGCTCGCCGCGACGAGCGGCACGGCACGGACGCTTGCCGCCGCCGGTCTGGCCGTCGACCACGTGCGCAAGGTGACCGAGAGGGGAGAGGGGCCGACCGTCGTCGATCTGCTCCGCCGCGGGCGCTGCGACCTCGTGATCAACACGCCGCAGGGGTCGGGCGCGCGGACGGACGGGTACCGGATCCGCGAGGCGGCGCTGACCGCGCGGATCCCGTGCATCACGACCCTCAGCGGCGCCGCGGCAGCGGTGCTCGCCATCGCCGATGCCCAGGGCGAGGACGTGATCTCTCTGCAGGAGCGGATCGATGCTCAGCCGCGAACGGCGTAGCGTCGTCGCCGCCGAACAGATCGGCCCGTACACGCTGCTACGGGTCGATCGGGGGCGGTTGGAGCCGGGCATCCCGGGCCAGTTCTTCATGCTCGAGGCGCCGGGCCGGGTTCTGCCGCGGCCGATGAGCCTCTGTCTGGCGCCGGCCGGCGAGCTGGGCTTCCTATTCGAGCCGATCGGGCCCGGGACGCGTGCGCTCGCCGCACTCGAGCGCGGGGACGAGCTCGCGGTGCTCGGGCCGCTCGGCAACGGCTTCCGGCTCGACGTCGAGCGGCCGCTGCTCGTCGGCGGCGGGATCGGGATTGCGCCACTCCCGTACCTCTCGCAGGCGCTCCGCCGTCCACCCGCGCTGCTCGGCTTCCGCTCCCACCACCATGCGGAGGCCGCGCAGCTCGTCCCGAGCGCCAACGTGGTCGTCGAGCCAACGCTCGTCACGGATGCTCTGCCGAGCGGCTACGACGTCCTTGCGTGCGGTCCTGAGCCGATGCTGGAGGCGCTCGCGGCGGTTGCGCCGGGGGCGCAGCTCGCCTGGGAGGCGCCGATGGCCTGTGGCTACGGCGCCTGCTACGGGTGCGTCGTCCACGTCGGCGGTCACTACAAGCGCCTCTGCCTGGAGGGCCCCGTCCTTGGTGCTGCTTAACGCCTCGGGCTGTCTCGACGCGCTGGCGGCGCCCGACGTCGCCCGCTCACTGGACGTCTTCGTGACGAAGACCGTGACGCCGGAGCCTCGCGAGGGGAACGAACCGACGCGGATCGCCGAGACCGATCACGGGATGCTGAACTCGATCGGCCTCCAGAACCCCGGCATCGAGGCATTTCTGGATGGCGTCCTTCCGCGCCTGAAAGCGCTGCGCATTCCCCTCTGGGTGTCGATCGGCGGCTTCAGCGCCGACGACTACGCCCTTGGCGCAGCGTCTCTCAATGGTCATGACGAAATCGTCAGCATCGAGATGAACCTGTCGTGCCCGAACGTGGACGAGGCCCCCGAGTCGGCCGCCGAGATCGTCGCCGCCTGCCGTGCGGCGACGGCACTGCCCCTCTACGCCAAGCTCTCGCCGCACCTGCCGGACATGGCCGGAGTCGCCCGTGCGGTCGAGGCCGCCGGCGCCGACGGCCTCTCGCTCGTCAACACGCTGCGTGGTCTCGCCTTCGATGAACGGACGCTCGAGCCACGCCTCGCGCGGGGGATCGGCGGCTACTCCGGGCCGGCGCTCAAGCCCGTCGCGCTCGCCGCCGTCTACGCCTGCCGGCGCGCGACGTCGCTTCCGATCGTGGGCATGGGAGGGGTCTGGAACGGCCGCGACGTGCTCGAGTTCGAGGCTGCGGGGGCCAGCGCCGTCGCGCTCGGAACCGTCCTTTTCGCCGACCCAGGCGCCCCGGCGCGCATCAGGGACGAGCTGAGAGGCAGCGACGACACTAGCTCGGTGCCAGCTCTGACAACAGATAAAATACCTGCACATCAGCTGAATTGAACGAACTGAACAAGCTGTTAGTATCCCGCGCCGTGGCCTCCGTGAAGACTCAGGCCCAGGCGCCGGCCCGGTCTCGCGACCAACGGATGGAGGCGCTCAAGCGCGCGAACGACATCCGGGTGAAACGTGCACAGCTGAAGCGAGACCTGAAAGACGGGGAGGCGAGGATCGAGGAGATCCTGCGGAAGCCGCCGGAGTACGTGGCGACCGCGAAGGTCTTCGACATCCTGATGGCGGTGCCGAAGTTCGGCCGAGTCAAGGCCGGACGCTTCCTGACGCAGGCGCGGATCAGCCAGTCGAAGACGGTGGGAGGTCTCTCGGACCGTCAGCGGGCCGAGCTCATTGGCCTCTTCCAGCGCTAGAGCCTCGAACGGCCCCGTCATCGTCGTCACGGGGACGTCGGGTGCCGGCAAGGGCACGATCGAGCGCATCCTCCTCGAACGCATGCCCGAGCTCGAGCTGGCGGTTTCGGCCACGACGAGGGAGCGGCGACCCAGCGAGGTCGACGGCGAGCACTACTGGTTCCTCTCCGACGAGGATTTCGACCGCCGCCTCGCCGAGAAGGGCTTTCTCGAGTACGTGACCTTCCCCTGGGGCCAGCGTTCGGGGACGCTGCGGTCTGAGATCGACCGGATCCGTGCGAACGGCCGCGTGCCGCTGCTCGACCTCGAGACGGACGGCGCGCTCTACGTCCAGAAGAAGATCGCCGGCGCGTTGACGGTCTTCGTCACCGCACCGACGTTCGAGGAACTGGAGCGCCGGCTGCGCGCGCGGGCGACCGAGAGCGCCGGGGAGATCGGCGAGCGGCTCGCCCTCGCCCGGGAGCAGCTCGAGCTGGCGGACGAGTTCCACCACGTGGTCGTCAACGACGACCTGCAGCGGGCCGCGGACGAGGTCGAGGGCCTGGTTCGGAATGCCGTTCACTCGCAGGTACCATGACGGCGCTGTGATCCACCCCCGCGTCGACAAGTTGCTGGACAGCGTCCCGGAGCGCTACGGCCTCGTGCTCGTGGCGGCGAAGCGGGCCCGGCAGATCAACAACTACCACCATCAGCTCGGCGAGGGCACCTTCGAGGACTTCCCGCCGCCGCTCGTCGAGTCCCGTTCCAAGAACTACCTCACGATCGCCCTCGAGGAAGTCGCCGAGGGCAAGATCAAGCACGAGTACAAGAAGTAGGCCTTCCCCGTGATCCTCGTCGGCGTCACGGGAGGGATCGCGGCGTACAAGGCGTGCGAGCTCGTCCGGCTGCTCGTCAGGGCCGGGCACGAGGTCTACCCGCTCGTGACGTCGGAGGCCGAGCGGTTCGTGCGCGCCGAGACCTTCTACGCGCTCGCTCGCATGCCGCAGGCGGACGACCCGTATCCGCACCTGCAGCGCGCCGAGCTCTACGTGATCGCGCCGCTGACCGCGAACACTCTCGCCAAGCTCGCGCACGGGATCGCGGACAACCTCGTTACCGAGGCGGCCCTCGCACATGCCGGCCCACTCCTGGTCGCCCCGGCGATGAACACGAGGATGTGGGCACATCCGGCGACGCAGGCGAACGTCGAGGTGCTGCGCAACCGCGGCGTCGAGTTCGTCGGCCCCGACGAAGGGGACCTGGCCGAAGGCGAGACCGGCATCGGGCGCATGGCGGAGCCCGACGCGATCTTCGAGCGCGTCGTCGGCCGCGCCGGTGGATCGACGAACGCCCTGGCGGGGAAGAGTGTCGTGGTGACGGCCGGCGGTACCCGTGAGCCCATCGACGCCGTCCGCTTCGTCGGCAACCGCTCGTCGGGGCGGATGGGCGCAGCGATCGCCGCCGAGGCGCAGCGCCGCGGCGCCGACGTCACGCTCGTCGCCTCCAACCTTGCGGTCGAGTCGCCGGCGGGCGTCGAGGTCGTCGAGGCGCCGACCGCAGCCGACCTGGCGCGCGCGACACTCGCGCGGGGCGACGCGGACGTGGTCGTGATGGCGGCCGCGGTCGCCGACTACCGCCCGGCCGAGACCCTCGAGGAGAAGCGGCCGAAGGACGACGGACCATGGCGCCTGGAGCTCGAGCCGACGCAGGACGTACTGAAGGCGCTGACGGCGCAGAGCGCGAACGGCCGCGTCGTCGTCGGCTTCGCCGCGGAGACGGGAACCGACGGGCTCCCGCGCGCGCGGGAGAAGCGCACGGCCAAGAAGGCCGATCTGATCGTCTACAACGACGTGTCCCGTCCCGAGATCGGGTTCGACTCGCGCGAAAACGAAGTTGTCCTGATCTCCGACGGGGGGGAGCGCAGTGTCGCGCGGGCATCGAAGCATCAGGTCGCGGCGGAGATCCTCGACGAGGTCGAGCGAATCCTGGGGAGGAACGGTGACCGAGCGACAGGCTGAGCAGCGGCCGCTCTCGCCTGGAGCGTCGAGCGAGACGCTCGCGCGCGTCGCGCAAAACGTCGCACGCGTGGTTCATGCCCCGCTCGAGACCCTTCGCCTGAGCGTGATCTGCCTCGTCAGCGAGGGACATCTGATCATCGAGGATTTCCCGGGGGTCGGGAAGACGATGCTGGCGAAGGCGCTCGCGCGCTCGATCGACTGCTCCTTTTCGCGGATCCAGTTCACGCCGGACCTGCTGCCGTCGGACGTCACCGGCGTGAACGTCTTCGACCAGCGGACGAACGAGTTCGAGTTCCGGCCGGGGCCTGTGTTCGCGAACATCCTGCTCGTCGACGAGATCAACCGTGCCTCGCCGAAGACCCAGGCGGCGCTGCTCGAGTGCATGCAGGAGAACCAGGTCACGGTCGACGGGGTCACGTACCCGCTCGGGGGCCCCTTCATGGTGCTGGCGACGCAGAACCCGATCGAGTACGAAGGCACCTACCCGCTGCCCGAGGCGCAGCTCGACCGCTTCACCATGCGCCTCGCGATCGGCTACCCACCGCTCGCCGACGAGGCGCGCATGCTCAGCGAGCAAACGAGCGAGCCGCCGCTCGAGAGCCTCGAGCCCGTTGCGAGCGCCTCCGAGATCACCGCGGTGATCGACGACGCCAAGCGCGTCTTCGTCGAGGAGAGCGTCAACCGCTACGTCGTCGCGGTGCTCCGGCACACCCGGGGCGACGAGCGCCTCTACCTGGGCGCGAGCCCCCGCGCCGGGATCGCCCTCCTCCGCGTCGCCAAGGCCCTGGCGCTCGCGGAAGGACGCGAGTACGTGCTTCCGGACGACGTCAAGGCCGTGGCGGTGCCGGTCCTCGCCCATCGGCTGATCCTTGGCCCCGAAGCGCGGGCCGCGGGCGCGTCCGCCGGGGACCTCGTTCAAGAGTCGCTCGAGCGGACTCCGGTCCCGGTATGACCGAGCGCGGGCGCCTGGCGCTGGCGCTCGGGGTCGGGACCTACCTCGCCGCCTGGGCGTTTGGGTCGCGGTCGTTGTACGCACCCGCGGTCGGGCTCGTCCTCGCCGTCGGCCTCGCCCTTCTCTGGACGCTGCTGCTCGCGAGGCCGTTTCGTCTCCACCGCCGGATCGACCGCGAGCAGCCGGTCGAGGGCGACGACATCGGCGTCGTCGTCGAGCTCGAAGCCGACGGCGGGATCCTCCCGGGGAGCGTCCTGCTCCACGACCCCGCCGGAGGGCTCGGCGAGCGCGACTTGGTCGTGCCGCGCGACGGCGACCGCCTCCGTGTCGCGTACATGGTCAGCCAGGTCCCGCGCGGGCGCTACCGCTTCGGAGGCGCCCGGATCTCCGTGGAGGATCCGTTCGGGCTCTCGAGGCGCGACCAGCAGCTCCCCGACACGGGAACCCTGCTCGTCTACCCGCGGCTGGTGAAGCTCGCATCGCTTTTCTCCGAGCGGGGGCTGCGCTCGCACGGCGCCGGCCGCGTGCTGCTCCGCCGCCCCGCCGGCTTCGAGCTCCACAGCGTCCGCGAGTACCAGGATGGCGAGTCGCTGAGGCGCGTTCACTGGCCGTCGACCGCCCGCCGTCAGCAGCTGATGGTGAAGGAGCTCGAGGACTCGCCGCGCGACGAGATCGTCGTCGTGCTCGATGCTCAATCGGGTTTCGGGGCGGGCGCGCCGCCGAGCTCGAGCTTCGACGCGCAGGTTCGGGCCGCCGGCTCGATTCTCTGGACCCACGCGCGCCGCGGCCGGAACACGCGCCTGCTCGTCGCGGGCAAGGCAGCCGAGGCCGTCGCCGTGCGCTCGTACGAACGGGACTGGCCGCGCGCGCTGGAGGAGCTCGCAGCAGCCGAACAGGACGGCGTGCGGCCGGTCGAGGCGTTCCTGACGGACGACGCCGGGGTTCCGGCACGTGCGAGCGACGTCGCCGTAGTGACGGCCGCGTTGCGCCCGCCGCTCGTCGAAGCCCTGCTCGCTCGCGCGGCGACCCGGCAGCGCATCTCCGTCGTCTACGTCGACCTCGCGAGCTACGGGTCCGGGGACCGCCGCGCCATCGGCGTCGACGCGGCGGCTCTGCGGCTGGACGCTGCCGGCATCCCCGTGGCGCGCCTGCGGCGAGGAGACGACCTCGCCGGTGTCCTCGGCGCGTCGGTGGAGGGCGCCGTTGGCTAGGAACGCCCTGCTCTCGCTGCTCCCGGCGGCACTGATCGTCAGCGGCTGGCGCCAGCTGGAGGCGCCTCCCGCGGGCGGGCTCCTCCTCGTCGGCTTGCTTGCGGTGCTGGTCGCGCTGCCCGAGCGGCGCATCCTCCGCGTGGCCGGCATCGTGGGCGCGTCCCTGCTGATCATCCAGCTCGCCTTCGGCCTGCTCCCGGTGCGCAGCGTCCTCTGGGACCTGTGGAACGGGACGATCGACTACTACGAGGTCACGCTGCCCTTCGATCCCGGCGAGCGGGAGCGCATGCACGGCGTCGTGCTCCTGGCCGTGTTCGCTTTCTCCCTCGCCGCCGCGCTCGCGGTCACGCGGCGCCGAGCGATCCTCGCTGCCGCGATCACCTTCGCCGGCGCGGCCTGGCCCGTGACGCTGATCCGCGACGCCCCGTCGACAGCGCGCGGCGCGCTGCTGCTTGTGGCCGTGCTGATCCTGCTCGCTGCGCTGCGTCCGGGCCCGCGGCCCGCGCCCGGGCAGGCCCTCCTCGTTGGCAGCGGAATCGTCGTCGCAGCGATGGTGGCGGTGGGATCCCCTGCGGTCGCGAAGGGAGGGTTCCTCGACTGGGAGCAGTGGGAGCCGTACACGCGGCCCGAGAACCCGGTCGACGTCTCGTACGTCTGGAACGCGAACTACCGCGGCATCCGCTTCCCCAAGCGCTCGACGACGGTCCTGACGATCAAGGCTCCTCCGCAAGCGCCGTACTGGCGCGCGACCACGCTCGATGCGTTCGTCGACGACCACTGGCGCGAGGACGCCTACTCGCTGCAGCCAGTCGACATCGCGGGCTGGGACGTCGATGCCCTCGTCGGGGACTCCCTCACCCCGCCGAATGCACGGCTGGCGGCGAAGTGGATGCATCAAAAGGTGACGGTTCAGGCGCTGCGCGATACCCACCTCGTCGCCGCAACGGAACCGGTTGCCTACGAGCGCGGAGCGGCGCCCGTCTATTCCGCGGGGGTCGCTCATGTCGGCCGCCTCCGCCGCGGCCAGACCTACGAAGCGTGGAGCTACGTCGAGCGCCCGACCCCACGGCAGCTCGCGCGGTCGAAAGCCGACTACCCGAGGGAGATCGCCGACGCAGCCGCCTTCCTCGAGACGCCGTCGGGCTTCGCGCCTCCGTTCGGGGCGCGCGACCGCGACGGCCTGATGCGCGCGCTGCTCGACCGCCGCTTCGGCGATCCCGCCTACAGCCGGCTCTACCGGACGGCGCAGGCGGTCGTCGGCCGCCCCCGGAGCCCGTACGCCGCCGTCATCGCGCTGGAGGCGTGGTTCCGCGCCAGCGGCAACTTCACGTACGACGAGACCCCGCCGCACCGCCGCGGCGTCCCACCGCTCGTCGCCTTCGTCACGCGCGACAAGCGCGGCTACTGCCAGCACTTCGCCGGTGCGATGGCCCTGATGCTCCGCTACCTCGGAATCCCGGCACGCGTCGGAGCGGGCTTCACCACCGGGCGCTACAACGACGACAAGGGCGAGTGGACCGTCTCGGACACGAACGCGCACACGTGGGTCGAGGCCTGGTTCAGGGGCTACGGCTGGCTGCCGTTCGACCCGACACCCGGACGCGGCCGCCTGCTGAGCTCGTACACGTCGTCCTCGACGTTCTTCGACGCGAGGGGCGCGACGAGCGCGCTCGCCGGCGCCGGGCCGTCGGCGCTCGCGCTCGACGCGCTTCGCAACCGGCTCGAGGGCGCGGGCGGCGGCGACAACACGCGAGCCGCCGGCGGTGACCAGACGGCACGGAAGGGCAAGGGCGTTCGTGGCGGCTCCGACGACGGCGGGTCGCGGAGCCTGATCGTCGTGCTGTTGCTGCTCGCGGCCGGCGTGACGACGGCGCTGTGGCTCTTGAAGCTCACACGCCGCCACGTGCGCTACCTGACGCGCGACCCGCGGCGCCTCGCCGGTGCCGTCCGCCTCGACCTGATCGACTTCCTCGTCGATCAGCGCGTCCCCGTCTCGGCGAGCGCGACGCCGGCCGAGGTCGGGGAGGAGGTGGAGCGCTCGATCGGGATCTCGGGTGACCGGCTCGCCGAAGCTCTCGCCGAGGCGCGCTACGCCCCGAACGCTCAGGCGGCCGCAGCCGCGCGTCGAGCGCGCAGGGAGCTCCGTACGGTGCGCGCCGCCATCCGCCGGCGGTTGGGCACGCGCGACAGGCTCCGCGGCCTGCTCTCGCTCCGCTCCCTCGGGCTCGGCACCAGGTAGGGGCGCGTGGAAGCCGTCGTGATCGCCGCCGGCGAAGGGCGGCGCCTGCGGCCCGTCACGGAACGCTGGCCGAAGCCGGTCCTCCCGATCGACGGCAAGCCGGTGATCGCAACCCTGCTGCGCGAGCTCGACGCGGCTGGCACCACACCGGTGACCGTCGTCGTCGGGCACCTCGGTGACCAGATCAGGCGGCTGCTCGCCGGATTGGACGTCCGCTTCGCCGCGCAGCCCGAGCCGCTCGGCTCCGCCGACGCGGTGCGGTGTGCGATCGCAGCCGGTGCGCAGGCGCCCTTCGTCGTCACCGTCGCCGACACCGTCTTCGCGCCGGGCCAGATCGGCCGGTTCCTTGCGGCCTGGCGCGAGTCCGGCGCGGCCGCCGCGCTCGCCCCGCCCCTGTGGGGCGTCGGCCCCGAGCTCGTCCAGCACCTCGACCACCTGCCCGGGCCGCCCTTCGAGCTGAAGGTCGCCTTCGAGCGGGCGGCGGGGGTCGAGAGGCTCGAGCTCGGCCCGATACGGTCGCTGACCGAGACCAGCGACCTCGTGGCGGAGAACTTCGTCTACCTTGAGCGCACAACACGATGAGCGAGACCTATGACCTCTTCCAGCAGGGCCGCGCCCACCTCCGTAAGGGCCGCGCCGCCCAGGCGACGGTGGCACTCGAGAAGGCCAAGCGGCGCGAGCCCGACAAGGCGTCGATCCGCGAGGCGCTCGGCATCGCGTACTTCCGGATTCACCGTTGGGAAGAGGCAGAGCGTGAGTTTCGGGCGATGCTCGAGATCGCGCCGACTGACGACTATGCGCACTACGCCCTCGGCCGCTCCCTCGAGAAGCAGGGCAAGGACATGGAGGCGAACGGGCACTACAAGCTCGCGAGCTCGCTGCGGCCGTCGAACGACTACTACGCGGCGCGGATCAAAGACCTCGACCACTAGGTGAGGGCCGTCGTCCAGCGCGTCTCCTCGGCGCGCGTGGCCGTCGGTCGTGACGTCGTCGCCGAGATCGGCTCCGGCGTCTGCGTGCTGCTGGGCGTGGCGCGGGCCGACACCGACGAAGAGGCGGACCGGCTGGCCGTGAAGATCGCGCGGTTGCGGATCTTCGAGAACGACGAGGGGCGCTTCGACCAGTCGCTCCTCGACGTCCACGGCTCGGCACTCGTCGTCAGCCAGTTCACGCTGATCGCCGACACCGCCAGGGGCAACAGGCCGAGCTTCAGCGACGCCGCGGCGCCGGCCGACGCTCAACGGCTGTACGAGCACGTCTGCGCGGCCTTGAGCGACCTCGGCATCGACGTGGCGAGAGGACGCTTCGGAGCGCGCATGGCCGTCGAGCTCGTCAACGACGGGCCCGTGACGATCGTGCTCGACTGAGTGGCGGCCTCCGCTCTCGCCCTAGCGCTCGCTGCGGCGGTCCTGCACGCCGTCTGGAACTTGCTTCTCGCGCGGGCGCCCGACGTGCAGGCGGCCACTGCGACGACCTTCGCCATCGCCGTTGCGCTCTTCGCGCCCGTTGCCGCCGCCCGCTGGGACGTCGACCGCAGCGCCATCCCGTACATCGCCGTCTCGGCCGTGTTCGAGCTCGTCTACCTGGCGCTGCTTGCGACCGCCTACGGCCGCGCCGAACTCAGCGTCGTCTACCCGATCGCGCGTGGGCTCGCGCCGGTGCTCGTGCTAGTCGTCGGAGTCGCGGTGCTCGGCGTCGGCAGCTCCGCGGTTGAGGTCTCGGGCGTGGTGCTCGTCGCCGCCGGCGTGCTCCTCGTCCGCGGCTTCCGTGCCGGCGCGTCGACCGGCGCCGCCTTCGGCATCGCGATCGCGGGCTGCATCGCCGGCTACACGCTCGCGGACGCGCGCGGCGTGGAGCACGCCGACCCCCTGGCGTACCTGGTCGTCGTCATGGCGCTCCCGGTCGCGACCTACGTCGCCATCGTCCTGCGCCGGCGTGGCTTCGGCGCGCTGAAGCGGGAGCTCGGCGGAGCGACGCTCGTCGCCGCGCCGGCGACTTTCGGCGCCTTCGCGCTCGCGCTCTTCGCCCTGCAGCGCGCTTCCGCTGCGTCCGTTTCCGCCGTCAGGGAGACGAGCGTGGTGATCGCGGTCGCGCTGGCGGCGCCGGTCCTGGGTGAGCAGGTCGCGCCGAAACGCCTCGCGGGCGCCGTCCTCGTCGTCGCCGGAGTCGCCGTGCTCGGGGCGGGATGACCCTTGCTATCCTCGATCGACCACATTTCGAGGTGCAAGGCGAAATGGGCGCGCGGCGCCCATTTTTTGTAGAGAGGGCCAAGATGACGAACGTGTACGACAAGGAGAAGACGCTCTTCCGAGAGATCGCGCCGCAAGTCGAGCAGGCGATCCCGGGCGTCGAGGTGCTGGCTCTCGAGCTCTCAGGGCCCGAGCGCTTCACCGTCTACATCGACCACCCGCAGCAGGTGGACCACGCGCTCTGCGCGCGAGTGACGGACGTCCTTCGTCCCTACCTACGCGAGTACACGGTCGACGTGTCTTCCCCGGGGATTCAGCGCCCGCTGCGCACCCCAGCCCACTTCGAGCGGGCCGTCGGGCGGAAGGTCGCTCTCCGCACGTCTCAGGACGTCAAGGGCCGCAAGCGCTTCAAGGGGGCGCTCGTCGGTACGAGCCCAGCCGGGATCCGGCTCTCGACCGACGGCGACGAGTACGAGATCCCGTACGACGCGATCGTTCGGGGCAACCTGATCGAGGAGAGGGTGTGAGATGAGCCGCGAGATCATCGAGGCGGTGCGTGAGCTGGAGCGCGACAAGAATCTCGAGAGCGGGATCCTCGTCGACGCGCTCCGCGACGGGTTGCTCGCCGCCTACAAGAAGACGCCGGGTGCGTACCGGCACGCGACGGTCGAGATCGATGACGCGGGAGATTTCCGCGTCCATGCGATCCACATGCCGTCGGACATCGAGGAGCGCCTGCTCGACGAGGCGCGCGAGCGCGCGCTCGACGAGCTCGAGCGCATCGAGGAGGAGACCGGCGAGAAGCAGCACACGCTGGTCACCGACGACGACCTCGAGATCGACTGGTCGCAGGTGCCTGCGGACCAGATGCGCCGCGAGGACGTCACTCCCGACAACTTCGGCCGCATTGCCGCGCAGACCGCCAAGCAAGTGATTCAACAGCGGATCCGCGAGGCCGAGCGCCAGATCATGTACGAGGAGTACGTCGACCGCGTCAGCGAGGTCGTGACCGGCATCGTCCAGCAGGCCGGCGACCGCAACAATATTCTCGTCGACCTGGGGAAGGTCGAGGCGCTGCTGCCGCGCTCCGAGCAGGTCGACGGCGAGCGCTACGAGCAGGGGAGCCGGATCAAGGCCGTGATCACGGAGGTCCGTTCCGGGACGAAGGGACCGCAGGTGATCCTCTCGCGGCGCGACCCCGAGCTGATCAGGACGCTCTTCGAGCTCGAAGTGCCGGAGATCGCCGACGCGCTCGTCGAGATCCGCGGCGTCGCCCGGGAGCCGGGCTACCGGTCCAAGATCGCCGTCGTCTCGCACGCGCAGGGCGTTGATCCGGTCGGCGCGTGCGTGGGACCGAGAGGCTCGCGTGTTCGCATGGTGGTCTCGGAGCTCCGCGGCGAGAAGATCGACATCATCCCGTGGAACACCGAGCCGGCGCGCTTCCTCGCGAAGGCCCTCTCGCCGGCGCGCGTGCGCGAGGTCTACATCGACGACGAGACCAAGGAGGCCACGGTCATCGTCCCCGAGGACCAGCTGGCCCTCGCGATCGGCAAGGAGGGCCTGAACGCCCGCCTCGCCGCGCGCCTGACAGGTTGGAAGGTCGACATCCAGTCGGAGGCCGAATTCGCGCAGGCCGAGGCCGAGGCCGCCTTTGCAGGCGGCGAGGAGGGCGAGGACTTCTCCGGCCGCTGTGCGGCGATCCTCTCCAACGGCAAGCGGTGCCCGAACGCTGCGCTGCCGGGAACCCGCTTCTGCGGCATCCCGGCGCATACGGCGCTCGCAGAGCGCGAAGCTCGCGGCGAGACCGTCGAGGAGGCGGTGCCGGCCGCCGGCGCCGAGCCCGAAGAGGCCGAGCTTGCCGAGGACCGGCTGGAGACGTCGAAAGGCGAGCAGGTGCTCGCCGAGGCCGTTCCGAGCCCCGAGCCGAGCGACGTGCCGGCGCCGGAGCCGAGCCCGGCGCTGCCGGAGCCCGTTCCGTCCGAGCTCCCGAGCACGGAGCCCGCCGAGATGCCGGCGCCGGAGCCGGCCGAGGTGCCGCCGACACCCGCAGCGGAGGAACCGTCCCGCTCTGCCTGAGCAGCAGGTCGGAGTCCGCACGTGCGTCGGCTGCGGCCGGCGGGCGCCGAAGGACGACTTCCTGCGCTTCGTCGCTCGGGAGGGCGTACTCATGGCCGACCCCGCCGCGCCGGGGCGAGGCGCGTACACCTGCCCCAGGCTCGCCTGCTTCGAGCGCGCAGCGTCGAAGAACGCGTTCAGCCGCGCGCTCAGGCGCACCGTCCGAATCGATCAGAACCTCGTTCCGCTCTACACTGAGGGGCGCTAACCATGGCTGACCAAGGGAAAAAGCGACCGATCCGGCCTCGTCAGGCGCCCTCCGGGCGCCGCAAGCGCCGCGTCGTCATCGATTCGCAGGCCAACCGGCCGCGTCTCGACTCGCGTCAAGCGCGCGATCGCATCGACACGAGGCCGAAACAGCCACGCGAGGTCGTCCAGCCGACCGGCCCGGTCACGGTCCAGTCGGGCGTCACCGTCAAGGAGCTCTCGCAGGCGCTCGGCAAGCCCGTCGCCGAGATCATCAAGATCATGATGGGCCTCGGCGAGATGGTCACGATCACCCAGTCCCTCTCCGACGAGGCTGTGCAGCTGATCGCCACCGAGTTCCAGCGCGAGGTCACGATCAAGCACGCTGCCGAGGACGACGAGGAGCCGGAGGCCTACGACGACGCCGAGGAGACGCTGAAGCCGCGTCCCCCGGTCGTCACGATCATGGGCCACGTCGACCACGGGAAGACGACACTCCTCGACGCGATCCGCGAAAGCGCCGTCGTGGAGACGGAGGCCGGCGGGATCACGCAGCACATCGGCGCCTACCAGGTCGAGCACGACGGGCGGAAGCTCACCTTCCTGGACACGCCCGGCCACGAGGCGTTCACGGCGATGCGCGCGCGCGGCGCGAAGGTGACGGACATCGCCGTCCTCGTCGTGGCCGCAGACGACGGGGTGATGCCGCAGACGAAGGAATCGATCTCGCACGCGCGGGCCGCCGAGGTGCCGATCGTGGTCGCGATCAACAAGATCGATGTACCCGACGCCGACCCCAACCGGGTGCGCGGCGAGCTGGCCGCCGAGGAGCTCCAGCCCGAGGACTGGGGCGGAACGACGCAGTTCTCCGAGGTCTCCGCGAAGCAGAAGGAGAACCTCGACGACCTGCTCGAGAAGGTGCTCCTGGTCGCCGATGCCGAGCTCGTGCTCACGGCGAACGCCGCAGCCGAGGCGTCCGGGCCGATCATCGAGTCGCGCCTCGACGTCGGCCGCGGCCCCGCGGCGACGATGCTCGTCCAGCGCGGCACGCTCAAGGTCGGCGACGCGATCGTCGCGGGCGACGCGTGGGGGCGCGTACGAGCGCTGTACGACTTCCGCGGCGACAAGCTGGAGGATGCGGGGCCGGGCGATCCCGTCGAGATCCTCGGCTTCGACCACCCGCCGCCCGCAGGCGAGATGGCGCGCGTCGTGGAGAACGAGCGTCATGCCCGCCAGGTTGCCCAGGGCCGCGGCGAGCGACTGCGGCGCGAGCAGTTCGCGGTCGCCGGCGCCGGGGTGTCGCTGGAGAAGCTGTTCGCCCAGATGCAGGCCGGCGGCGTCCAGGACCTCAACCTCGTCCTCAAGGGCGACGTCGACGGCTCGGTCGAGGCTGCGGTCTCCGAGCTGAACAAGATCCAGCATCCGGAGGTCGGCGTCCGCGTCATCCACCAGGGCGTCGGCGGGATCACCGAGGGCGACGTCAACCTGGCGGCGGCCTCGAGCGCGCTCGTGGTCGGGTTCAACGTGCGCCCGAATGCCGAAGCGCGTGCGCTCGCGGAGCGTGAGGGCGTCGAGATCCGGACCTACCGCGTGATCTACCGCCTGACCGAGGACATCGAGCAGGCCCTCGTCGGCATGCTCGCGCCGGTCACGACGGAGGAGACGATCGGGGAGGCGGAGGTGCGGCAGCTCTTCCGCGTCTCGCGCCTGGGGACGATCGCCGGCTCCTACGTCACGAACGGCGTCGTACGCCGCAATGCGCAGGTGCGCGTGGTCCGCGACGGGACCGTGATCCACGAGACGTCGGTTGCCCAGCTCAAGCGCTTCAAGGACGACGTCCGAGAGGTCGAGGAGGGCTTCGAGTGCGGGATCCTTCTCCAGGGCTTCAACGACGTCAAAGAGGGCGACGTGCTCGAGTTCTACGAGACGAGGCAGGTCGAGCGCACCGACCTCAGCGCGCCGGCACCGCAGCCCGAGGCGGCAACGACCGCCACGGAGTAGCTCCAATGGGCGCCGGCTACGTCGGCATCCTCACCGTCGAGCTGCACTTCCCCGAGGCGGGGTCGCTCAAAGGCAAGCGCAAGTTCGTCAAGTCGGCGAAAGCGCAGCTGCAGAACCGCGTCGGCGCCGCAGTCGCGGAGGTCGACCACCACGAGCTCTGGCAACGGAGCCGCCTGACCGTGGCGTGCGTTGCGCGGGAGTCCGGTCAGGCGGCGCAGCTGCTGGAGGAGGCAGTTCAGTACTTGAACGGGCAGGAATATGAGCTTGTGCGCGTGGAGCGGGAGGTGGTGGCGCCGGGTGAGTGAGCGGATGCGCCGGGTGAACGCCGCGGTGCGCGAGGTTCTCGCCGAGGCCGTCGGCGAGCTGCGCGACCCGCGCATCGGCTTCGTCACGGTCACCGGCGTCGAGACCTCACCCGACCTCCGCCACGCCGTCGTCTACGTCAGCGTCCTCGGCTCGGAGTCGAAGCGGGAGCAGACGCTCGCAGGGCTCGACGCGGCCCACGGCGTCCTCCAGGCGCGCATAGCCCACGAGCTGAGGCTGAAGCGGACTCCCCAGCTGGCCTTCGAATACGATGAGTCCGTCGAGCGAGGCGTCCGGATGTCTCACCTGATCGATGAGCTCGCCCCAGACGACCACGAGTGAGCTGACAGGCGTTGCGCAGGCGCTCCGCGAAAACGACCGCTTCCTCCTGATCACCCACGAGAACCCCGACGGGGACGCACTCGGCTCGCTCCTGGCGGCGAAGCTCGTACTGGACCGCCTGGCGAAGGACGCCGTCATGTACGTCTCCGGCCAGGCGCCGCTCCCCGCCGAGTACAAGTTCATGCCGCTGGAAGAGCTCCGGCGCGAGCTCCCGGTCGACGCCGGCGAGCGGGTGCTCTTCGCCCTCGACTGCGCCAACGAAAGCCGGCTGGGGGAGGGGCAGAGCGCGCTCGAGTCTGCGCCGCTGACGCTGAACGTCGACCACCACCACGACAACACGCGGTTTGCGGACGTGAACGTCGTCGTGGCGGATGCCTCGTCGACCGGCGAGATCATGCGCGACCTGGTCGCGGAGCTCGGGCTCGAGCTCACGCCGGAGCTCGCGGAGGCGATTTATGTCGCGCTCGTCACGGACACGGGCCGCTTCCAGTATGCGAACACGACGCCGAAGGCGCTGCGCCTCGCCGCAGAGCTCGTCGAGGCCGGGGCCGACGTGCACCGCGTCTTCCAAAGCGTCTACGAGACCGTTCAGCTCGCGAAGCTGAAGCTGCTTGCGCGCGCGCTCGAGCGCGCTCAGGTCTACGAGGGGGGCGGGGTCGTCGTCTCGCACCTGCTCAAGACGGACTTCGCGGAGGTTGGGGCCGCGGAGCCGTATTCCGAGGGGATCATCGACTTTCTCCGCGCCGTCGAAGGCGCCGAGCTCGCGGCCCTGATCCGCGAGCCGCCCGCGCCCGGGCGCCCGGCGCGCCGCGTCAGTCTGCGCTCGAGCTCCGACGAGCTCGACGTCTCGGCCATCGCCCGCGCCTCGGGTGACGGCGGTGGTCATCGCCAGGCGGCAGGCTTCTCGTCGGTGCTCGAGATCCCGCAGATCGTGGAGTTCATTCGGGTGGAGTACGCCAAGGCTCGTGCGGCGCGGGTCGCTTGATCCCTCGGGCCTCGTCCTCGTGGACAAGCCGGAGGGCCCGTCGTCATTCGCGATCGTGCGCGATCTTCGCCGGCGGACGGGCGCACGGGCAGGCCATGCCGGAACGCTGGACCCGTTCGCGACGGGGCTCCTGCTCGTCCTCCTGGGGCGCTCGACGAAGCTTGCGGGTCGGTTCGTCGGGCTCGACAAGCGCTACCTGACGAAGATCGACCTCACTGGGCGCACCACGACCGGCGATCGTGAAGGCGAGCTTGTCGACGAGCACGAGCCGCCTACCGCTGATGAGCTCGAGCGGCAACTCGCGGCGCTCCGCGGGGAAGTCGAGCTGCGGGTACCGGCGGCCTCGGCGGTGAAGATCGGCGGTGAGCGCGCCTACCGGCTGCACCGCCGCGGCGAGCACGTCGAGATGCCGATCCGCCGCTCGACGATCCACTCGTTGGAGCTCGTCGACTACGACGGGCGGCTGGCAACGCTCGACCTGCTGGTCGGCTCCGGCACCTACGTCCGTTCCATCGCCGCCGAGCTCGGCGGTCACTGCCGGACGCTCCGCCGGACCGAGGTGGGGCCGTTCCACGTCGAGGACGCCGATCCGACGAGAGTGATCCCGCCCGACGAGGCGCTCGGCGCGCTGTGAGCGACCGCGCCGTCGCCATCGGAACCTTCGACGGGGTCCATCGCGGCCACCGGCGCGTGATCGAGGCCGCGCAGGCCTCGCAGCTCCCGGCGACGGTCGTCACGTTCGACCCCCACCCGCGGGTCGTGCTCGGGAACCAGGTCGAGCTGCTGACGACGCCCGAGCGACGGCTCGAGCTGCTCGGGGAGCTCGGCGTCGACGTCCACGTCGTTCCGTTCACGCCCGAGCTTGCACTCTCGACTCCGGAGGAGTTCGTGGACTCCGTCCTGCGTCCGCTCGGGACGACCGTCGTCGCCGCGGGCGAGAACTTCCGCTTCGGCCGAGGTCGCAGCGGCGACCTCGACACCCTGGCGGCACTGGGGTTCGACGTCCGCCGAGTGCCGCTCGTCGAGGGAATCTCCTCCAGCCGGATCCGGCAGCTGCTCCGCGCCGGTGAGATCGAGGGCGCCGCGGCGCTCCTCGGCCGCCCGCCCGAGGTCGAGGGGAGTATCGTCGCGGGCGACGCCCGGGGTGGCACGCTCGGGTTCCCGACCGCGAACCTCGCGGTCGCCGACGCCTTGATCGTCCCCGCCTACGGGATCTACGCGGGAGAGGCGAACGGCCACCGCGCGGCGATCTCGATCGGCGTCAACCCCCACTACGGCGGGCACGAGCGGCGCGTGGAGGCGTTCCTGCTCGAGTTCGAGGGCGATCTCTATGGGCAGCGGCTCCTGGTCGAGCTCTGGCAGCGGCTCCGCGATGAACGCGCGTTCGAGTCCGAGCAAGATCTGATCGATCAGATCGCTGCTGACGTGGAGGCGGCGCGTGCCGCCAGACGCCCTTGAGACCGCAAGTTTTCGCTCTCTGCGAACTCTTCCCTGGCATGGGAGTCGACAGCGCAGAAGATTGGCGACCCGTTGCACGGATCCAGCGCGTCCGCTGCCTCGGGTGCGGCGTCGTGTACGTGAAGCCGCCCGACGGCGACGCGGTCTCGGCGAAACCGGGTTGCCCTGATTGCGGCTACCTCGGCTGGGTGAGGGACGGCTTGACGGTCACGCCGGATGACGTGCAGCTCCGCTCCGTCGAAAATCGCCGGCCGCGCCGGCTCGGCTGACCAGGCTGACGCCGCCGAAGTAGTGGTGAGGCGCCGGCCAGATGCGAACCGTGAAACCCGCTCGTTCCAGCGCCTCTGGGACGCTGTCCGGAAGACCCGGCTCGAGGTGGACGAGCTCGCCAATCGGGTGCAGGCGCGGCCGATCCACGGCATCCCTGGGGCTCAGGCCTTCGTCGAGGATGCCGGCGAGGACCTGGACGATCGCGCTGCGGAGCCTGGTGCCGCCGGCGGCGCCGATAGCGATCCGTAAACCTTCCCCGTCGCAGCCGATCGTCGGCGACATCATGCTCGCCATCCGCTCGCCCGGCTCGAGCTCGCCCGTCAGCAGGTCAGCCTCGCCGAGCATGCTGTTCAGGTGGAGGTCGAGCCCCGGGAGCCAGTCGCCGGAGCCCAGCCCGAGGCTCGTCGTCAAGACGACGGCGTTCCCGTCCCGATCGACCACGACGAGATTCGTCGTGTCGCCGTTCGAGTCATGCCCACTCAGCGCGTGAGCGAGCTTTACCGGACCAGGTCCGGTTAACGCCTCAAGGACCGGAAGCGGGCTGTTCAAGGCCGCCCGCGTGTAGAGGGTGGCCCCGGCGTACTCGGCATTGACGGGCTCGGCCCAGACGGGCTCGTAGCGCTCGAGGTCTCCACTGGTGACGAGGCCGCCTCGGTCGTGCATCAACTCGAGGAGCGCGCGGTCGAGCGACGCACTGCGCCCGCCCTCCGCGGCGACGAGCTCGAGCGCGCGCACGAGGCCGGGCTGCTCGAGCCGCTCGCCGACCCCAAGCAAGCGCCCTTCCGGCGAGTAGATTCGCCCGCCTTCCCGCATCGTCATCACCGCCGCGAGCATCTCCAGGCACGCGGCGTGGGCCGGGAGCATCTCGACGCCGCCGCGCGCGAGCCGGAGCGCCGGGTCGACGAGACGCGGCCAAGGTAGGCGGCCGTACCGACGCCACAGCTCATACAAGCCGGGAAGAACGCCGGGCACGGCGCAGGAGCCGATCCCGACGGCGTAGTGGACGAGCTCGGCGCCGAACGGCACCTGGAGCTGCTCGAGCTCCACGTCGCGGCGCTCGGCGCCGAGCCCGGGCACGGCGCAGAAGAAGTCGAGCAGCCGCACCTTCCCGTCCCAGTAGACGGCCGCGTGCCCGCCGCCGAGCAGGCCCGTCATGACGGTTTCGGCTACGCACGACGCCAATGAGGCGGCGACGGCGGCGTCCGCCGCGTTCCCACCCTCCTCGAGCACCTCGACGCCAGCGTCCGCGGTCGCGGGATGCCCCGCTGCGACGCCGGGCCTCACCGGACGCGCTGCGCGACGATCCCG
>Ga0126314_10000382_pt1 | contig 21711 bp, 17 predicted proteins | sample Plot105B_FD_92535 | JGI IMG/M metagenome (GOLD analysis project Ga0126314, IMG submission 92535) | Serpentine soil microbial communities from UC McLaughlin Reserve, CA, USA - Plot105B | ecosystem: Environmental > Terrestrial > Soil > Grasslands | place: USA: UC McLaughlin Reserve, Lake County... | reverse complement strand
TAGGCCAGCGACTGCCCGTGGTTGCCCGTCGTGCAGGCGAGGACGCCACCGCCGCGCTCCCCTTCCTGGAGCAGTCCCTCTCCAACGCGGAGTCCCACCAGGACTGGCTCTCGACGGTGGACCTGCTGCTGGACTCGGCGCGGGCCCACGCCCTGCGCGGCGAGCGAGGCCGTGTCGAGGAGCGGCTGCGACAGGCGCGCGCGGTGGCGACGGAGCATGCGCTGACGGCGTCGCTCGCGCGGGTGGATCAGCTCGAACGCGAGCTGACGCGCGCACCGTGATGCGCGAAGCCTGACGCGCCATTCGTCCGCTGTCGTTCATCTTCGCGAGGGGATGGCTCTCATCGCGTGCGCATCGGCGTACGCTGTGGGTCGTAATCCATGCAGCTGACCTCACTGGAGGAGTTGGAATGACTCACGAGACCGTCAATTCGCAAATCACCGATGCCACGGCGCCCACGGACATGGGTGCGACCTCTGACACGTCGTCCTCGACGCGCAAGTCGTCCACGCGTCGGCGCCGTGCCACGAAGAAGGCCGCTGGCCGCACCGGTGCCCGTGCGAAGAAGACCACCTCGCGCCGTGCCTCCGCGAAGCGGGGCAAGACCGCCGCTCGCAAGTCGACGACGCGCAAGACGGCCAAGCGGAAGACCGCGGTCCGCGGTACGCGCAAGGGTGCTCGCAAGGCCACCACGCGCAGGACGGCCGCAGCCGGTCGCACCGCTCGCAAGAGCCCGGCCCGGAAGAAGACCACCACCACCCGTGGCGCCGCGCGCAAGGGAGCTCGGAAGACCACCACCCGCCGCACGACGCGCCGCTAATCACCGGCGCGCACGCAAGCGGGGACCCCCTCCAAGGACAGGGTCCCCGCCGCGTGCGCCCGGCGCGGAGCCCCCTCCGAGGACAGGGGCCCCGCTGCGTGCTCAGCGCTTCATGCGCAGCAGGAACAAGTCGCTGCGCGCGGGCGCCCTGCGGCCGGTGCCGAAGTCCGACTCCCGGTCGGAGTGACCGAAGAGAAGGGCATCGCCGTCCGGGAGCACCTCCACGAAGCGGATGTCCTCCACGCCATACAGCTCGCCTCGAGGCCGGGGCGGGTCCGACAGATACAGCTTCAACCCGAGCGACGCGCCATCCGCGCCGTAACGCAGCGCCACGGGCTGCGCCGAGCCGAGCCCGTCCGGCCCCGACGCGCCATCCACGATGAGCGAGTAGGTGAACCCGGCGACGACGAGCCCGCCCGAGGGCTCCACGCCCAGCGCCCCCGCCTGGAGGCCATCGCCCAGGTTGCGGCTCCAGCGCTCCTTGCCCGAGGCATCCGCCGACACCAGGAACGGGCTGGCCCGGTACACGTGCCCCTGCAGCTTCGAGGCGCCCCACGACACCGTGCCCAGGAAGGAGCCCAGCGCCACCACCGTGCCCTGGCCATCCACTCCCACGTCCCTCACGGTGCCACGGGCCTGGGCAAGCGGCCTCGCCCACGCCAGGGTGCCGGTCGCCTCGTACACCGCGACGAACGGGCTTCCATCCCGTGACGCCTCCGTGCTCTGCGTGCCGAACCGGGCCGTGCCCACGTAGCGCCCGCCCACCACCAGCCTGTCACTCGCGTCGCGCGCCAGGGTGGTCACCATCACCCGCGAGTCCGAGCCTTCCGCCCGGCCGATGGACAGCGCGCGCTCCGGCTTGCCATCCAGCGAGTACGTCACCACCACCGCGCCGGAGCCCACCACGCCGCCGCCGAAGTCCGTGGAGCCGGAGGTGTTGAACGCCACCATCGGCCGCCCCTGGGCATCCAGCACCAGGTCCGCCACCGTGGTGTCTCCCCCTGGAACCGTGGCCGACCAGAGGACGTTGCCCGCCGGGTCCAACCGGACGAGGAAGGCGCCGTCCCCCAGCTCCAGCGGCTCGAAGTCCACCAGCCCCCGCGCATCCACCGCCACGAAGAGGCCCCCCTCGGGCGCCGCGGCGACGCGCGCATTCACATCCGCGCGCATCGACTCGGGCAGCTCCGCCACTCGCACGGGGTAGCTCCGCGTCCAGCGGACCTCACCCGTCGAGGCGCGCCGCGCGAGCGTCAGCCGCACCGTGTTGTCCGTGGGTTGACGCTCCTGCAGGTCATCCAGCTCGTAGAGCGCCGCGGTGAGCATGTCTCCATTCGCATCCATCGCCGCGCCGAGCGCCAGGTCGTCCTGGGCGGTACCCTCGCGCGCCAGCCACAGCGTGCTCCCGGGTGTCGCCGGAGGAGGAGGCGGCGGTGGCTCCACGGGCGGCGGACCGCCCGCATCCGGAGTCTCCTCGGGAGGTGGTGTCCCCGCGTCGTCTCCCTCCGAAGGTGTCTCCTGTGCGGGACAGTCCCTCCTCGAAGCGTTCGGACAATCGGGAGACGTCTCGGCCTCCGCGTCATCACAGCCCGTCACCCACCCCGCCCATCCCAGCGCTGTCGCGATTGCGACAGTCCGGAACCACCGCCGCCCCTGTTGCATGAAGCCCCCTTCTGCCCTCGGAGGTTCTCCATGCTGGTAGGTGCCAGCAATACCGTGTGCGACGTCTGCCCGCCCGCCCGCTTCGAGCCGCGCGCAGACTCATTCAAGAAGGCGCGCGCGTGCCTCGAATGCGCACCCGGGGTTCTCTGTGAGGGCGTCGCGCTTCCCACGGCGGGCAGCGCGCGCGCCCTTCAGCGCCAGAAGCCCACGGACAGGCCGACGTTGGTGTAGCGGCTCGCCAGGTCGAACGAGGCGCTGATGGACCAGTCCTCCCAGTAGCGCAGGATGAAGACCTCGAAGCCGCCGGTGACGTGGGGACGCGGCGGCCGGCCGTCGAAGGGCGAGGGCTCCGCGTACACGCCTGCCCGCAGGCGAATCATCCCCTGCACCGTGTCGTGCTCCACGCCCAGCCGGGGGGCGAACTCGGAGCCCGCGCCCACGCGCTCCTCTTCCGCCGTGGACGCGAAGGTGCGCAGCGGCACCGCGTTGTCCACGCCGGACAACAAGTCCACCTGCGCGCTGATGAGCCACCGCCCCGCCGGCGCGTCCCGAGGCTCCTCCTCCGGCACCGGCAGCGCGTCCCCTTCGACGACGAGCTGACGCCGGGCGGCGGGAGACAGGCGGTTGTAGCGCTCCGCCCCCTCGCCCAGCCGCCAGCTCGCGCCCACGGAGAGCACCGCCGGGGACACCACCGCGCCGAACAGCGTCCGGTCCGCCAGCACCGGCGCCTGGCCCTCCTCGCGCCTCCAGTCCGCCACGACTTCCGGCCGCACCGTCACGCCCAACCGCCAGGGGCGCCCATGCGGGCGGTAGAGCATGTCCACCGCCACGCCCGTGTCGCCGTAGCGCAGCTCCGTGCCGCCTGACGACAGCCGGAAGGACGCCTGCGCCGCGTAGATGCCCAGGGCGAGGATGAAGTCGTCCTGTCCGAAAGACACCGCTCCGGCCAGCACCGACTGCGTCATCGACACGCGGATGCGCTCGCTGTCCCCCGCGCAGGCCTCCGTCGCGCAGTAGGAGACGGCGCTGTTGCGCAGCGCGAAGCCGATGCCGAAGCGCTTGTATTGCAACAGCAGGCCGCCCAGCAGCTGGCGCCGGTCCTCCGACTCGTCCGGATGCCCGTCGTTGTCCACGTCGCGCCCGCGCCCGCTGGTGAAGGGCAAATCCAGCCAGGACAGGGTGACGCCCAAATCCCAGTCCTTCTCCAGCGCCGCGCCCCGGTGGGCCAGCGCCGCCAGGTTGCTGGGAAACCCCGCCGCGCCCTCGGCGATGCCCACGTAGGCGCCGCCCAGCGCCACCACGCGCGCGGAGCCCAGGAGCGCGCCGGGGTTGAAGTACAGCCGCTCCGGACGCGGCTCGGTGGGCTGTTCATCCTGCGCCCAGGCCGCGGGCGCAAGGCCCAGCACCGCGCAAGCCCCGAGCGCGCGGAACCCTCCATTCCACCGCGTCGAGCCGCCCATCCTGGAGTCCATCACGTTGGAGGCACTCACCGCGAAGGGACTCACTGCGCCCGCACCACCTCGGCGAAGAGCCGGTCCGAGTCCGCCGCCAGGGCGGTGTCGCGGAAGGTGAGGCCCCCGGCATCGTGCGTGACGAGCGCCAGCGTCACCTTGCGCCAGCGGATGTCGATGTCCGGGTGGTGGTCCGCCTTCTCCGCCGCCTGGGCCACCTTCTCCACGAAGGAGATGCCCGCCAGGAACGAGGGCGCTTCGTAGGTGCGGCGAATCATCCCGCCTTCGTGCTTCCAGTCGGGATGCTGGGCGAGGAAGGACTGGAGCGCCTCGGGAGCGAGCAGGGTGCGGTCATGGGCCATGATGACCTCCTTCATATCCGCTCTCGCGCCCGAGGGAAGCCATCCCTGCCGTGACGTCAGGGGGTGGACGTCCACGGGTAGATGCTCAGCTCGGGAATCACCTCGGCGTTCACCGTCCAGGTGAAATGGTCCGAGATGCGCGTAACGCCAGGGTTCGCTCCGGGGCCGGGCAGCAACACGAGCAACAACTCTCCACGCTCCGAGTCCCAGCGTGGGGTGGCGCGGGGGCCCGTGCTCGAGATGGAGGTGAAGACGGGCAGGGTGGGGCCGTGGCGCAGCTCCGACATGAAGACGGCGAGGCTCGAGTCCAGGGACAGCACGCCTTGCTCCCATGGACCGTGCTCTTCCGTCACCGTGTAGCGGTGCACGACGTTGCTGAACCCCTGGCCGGACGAAAGCGTCTGCCGCGTCCACAGCACGCCGTCGCCGTAACCCAAGGGCTCACCGGTGAGCGACGTGCAGGGCCGGTCCGGCACGGGCACATAGGTGGACAAGAGGCCGAGATGGAAGGGGCAGGCCCACGTGCGCGGGACGAACGTCACGGGCTCCTGCACCCGGTTCACCAGCCAGAGCGTGGTCCCCGTGCGCAGCGCAATCACCTGCGTGGCGTCCGAACCGAAGGTCAGCCCGGATTGCTGGACCCACCGGGACGTCGGGACGGGAAGCACGCCCACGCCCTCGCTGAAGGTGTAGCGGTACACGGTGGTGGTATCCATCAGCACGTACTCGTCCTCCGTGGCCAGCCGCGTGTGCGGGGTGGTGTCCGGCGTGTTGGAGAGCGGGAAGGGCGCGGTGCCGGTGAGGAGGAGGGGACCTGTGCCCGGGTCGACGTAGCGGCGCACCTGCCCTTCGAACATCGACCACACCACGTCACCGACCACGGCGATGGCGGAGTTGCGGGCCTGACCCACCGGCTGCTCCTGCTCGCCCGACTCCCGGAAGGCCCGGCCATCGCAGACCCAGGTGCCGCCGCGCGTGCGCGCCAGGCTCAGACACTCGGCCTTGTTGGTGACGCGCGCCACGGTGGGGCGCTGGCGCCCGTCCTCCGCCACGTGCACGTCCACCTGACGCAGGCTGCCCACGGGTGAGAAGGCGACGATGAGGTGGTAGCGGCCTGGCATCGTCGGGGTGAAGTGGACGTTGGCCCCCCAGAAGCTCGGACTCAGCTCGACGGTGGCGGGCACGGGCAGGTTGCGCGGGTCCTGGACCTCGACGGTGACGGACTCGGGTCGCTCGGCCCTGGTGGGACCGCAGCTCGGGTCCATGCCGGTGGGGATGAGCAGGCTCACCGGTTGGTCCACCGGCACCAGGAGGGGCGGCGGAACCGCGCTGCTTCCGCCGCCGATGAAGCACTCCTCCGGAATCGGGTCGCCGGGGCAGCCCGCGCCGAAGAGCAGGGCGAGCACGGCGGCGAGAAGCCGGCCTGTACGCGCCGCCCGGCTCATGCGCGCTCCACCGCGCGCTTCCACTTGCCCAGGTGGCGCTCGCGCACGTCGGCCTTCATCTTCGGCTTGAAGACCTTGTCCGCCTTCCACGCCCGGCGGATGGCGTCCGGACTGTCCCAGACGCCCGCGCCCAGGCCGCCGAGGAACGCCGCGCCCAGGCTGGTGGTCTCCAGATTCTTCGGGCGCACCACCGGCACGCCGAGCAGGTCGGCCTGGTACTGCATCAGCAGGTTGTTGGCCGCCGCGCCGCCGTCCGCCTTGAAGACGGGGATGTTCCGGCCGCTGTCGCGGCGCATGGCCTCCGCCAGGTCATGAATCTGCAGGGCGATGCCCTCCAGCACCGCGCGCGCCATGTGGGCCACCGTGGTGGAGCGGTCCATGCCGGCGAACAGGCCGCGCGCCTCCGGACGCCAGTGCGGCGCGCCCAGGCCGGCGAGCGCGGGGACGAAGACGACGTCGCCGGAGTCCTTCACGCTGGCGGCGAGCGCCTCGATATCCGGCGCGCGCTTGATGACCTTGAGGCCGTCTCGCATCCACTGCACCGCGGCGCCCGCGATGAAGCTGCTGCCCTCCAGCGCGTACGTGGTGGAGCCGGTGCCTCCCAGGCGCCACGCCACGGTGGTGAGCAGGCCCGCCGTCGAGCGCACCGGCTCCGTGCCGGTGTTCATCAACAGGAACGCGCCGGTGCCGTAGGTGCACTTGGACTCGCCGGGCTCGAAGCAGGCCTGGCCGAAGAGCGCGGCCTGCTGGTCCCCCGCCATGCCCGCCACGGGGATGCCGTCCGGCAGGCTGCGCATGCCGCGCGTGGTGCCGTAGACCTCCGCCGAGCCGCGAATCTGCGGCAGACACGCGGCGGGGATTTTCAGGAGCGCGCGCATCTCATCGCTCCACTGCAAGGTCCTCAGGTCCATCAGCAGGGTGCGGCTGGCATTGGACACGTCGGTGACGTGGGTGGTGCCACCGGTGAGCTTGTAGACGAGCCACGTGTCGATGGTGCCGAAGCACACGTCGCCGCGCTCCGCCTTCGCGCGAGCGCCCTTGACGTGCTCGAAGAGCCAGTGAAGCTTGGTGCCGGAGAAGTACGGGTCCACGACGAGGCCGGTCGTCTCGCGCACGCGCGGCTCCACGCCGCGCTCCTTGAGCTGGCGACACAGCTCCGAGGTGCGCCGGTCCTGCCAGACGATGGCGTGGTGCAGGGGCTTGCCGGTGTCGCGAGCCCACAGGCCCGTCGTCTCTCGCTGGTTGGTGATGCCCACCGCGGAGATGTCCCGACCCACCAGCCCCGCGTGCTTCAGCGCGCGGCTGATGCACCACTCGCTGGTGGCCCAGATTTCATCCAAGTCATGCTCCACCCAGGACGGCTTGGGGAAGTGCTGGGTGAACTCCTTGTAGGAGCGGCCCACCACCTTGAGCTTCGAGTCGAGGATGGAGACGTGGGTGCCAGTGGTGCCCTGGTCTAGGGCCAGGACGTACTTCGCCTTCGGCATGGGGTGGGTCCTCCCAAAGATTGACGGCGCTTTGGGAGGGACCCTACTCCACGTCAACGTCCGGTGTAGATGCCGATGGCGCCCGGACGGGTGATGGTGTTCGCGCCATCACGTGTGGCGCCGAACGCCACCAGCACCACGCGCGAGTCGCCTTCGCCCACCACCTGGATGTCCCAGATGGGCTGGCTGGCCAGTGCCCCCAGCGCCTTGTTGTGGGTGACGAAGGTGCCCTCGGTGTGGAGGCGCATCAGGCCCCGGCCCCAGCGGTGGCCAATCCACAGGCTGCCGTCGCGCGAGTCCCGCTCCAGCGAGGACACGAAGCGCTCCGCCTCTCCCGTCAGCGCATGGTCCACCACCTGCCCCGAGTCGCTCAGCTTCGCCAGGCCCCACGCGAAGCTGGACACCCACACGGTGCCGTCCGGCATCAGGGCCACATCGCTCACCAGGTCGTCCTTGCGCTGCTCGGGCGTGGGGGCAATGGGCTCGGCCACGGCATCGGGCCAGATGTCGATGCGGTTGGCGGTGTGTTTCTTCTCCTCGGACTGCTTGCGCGCGGCCTCGAAGTTCCAGGGGGCGCCGGTGTCCGCGTGGCCCACGGCGTTGGTCATGATGCGGAAGCGGGAGCTGCGGATGGCGGTGCCCATCCACACGTCGCCGTCCGGCCGCACGGCCACGCCCCACACGTCCCCGGCGAGCCGGCTGTCCTCGTCCGTCTCGTCCGCGCCGTGCATCTGGATGGCGGGGTGGACGTGCTCCATGACGCCGAACTTGCAACGCTGGCGCAGCTCGCGGTCCACCTCGTTGCCCTGGGCGTCATGGGACACGTAGGCCCACGAGTTGGCGGCGCGGACCTCGGCGTTGGCGCAGGCCTCGCCGCCCTGGTAGTTCGCCTCTCCCCACGCGAGGCCGTGGTTGGCGGCGAACCACAGGCCCTGGGTGGCCTTGTCCCAGACGATGCGGTTCACCGTGCAGAGCTTCTCGCGGTGGCCGTAGCCGGGCACCGAGTGTGCGGGCGAGTGGAGGTCATAGTGGACGACGGCCAGGGTGCCATCGACCTTCAGCTCCACGCGGTCCGCGTCGCCGCTCTTGTAGATGGCGGGGTCCTCGGGCTGGCCGGGGGGCTTGTAGAACTCGTTCTCGCAGTTGGGACGACCCTGGTAGCCGACGAAGACGGTGCCCGGGGGGCCGCCCGTCACCGCCGTGACCTTGAGGTAGCGGTGCTCCGGCAGCGGGTCCTTGCCCTTCCACGCGGCCCAGGGATGCAGGCCGTCCGCCATGGTGAAGCACTGGAAGGTGTTGGCGCCGGGGCGCAGCAGGCAGAGGCCCTCCTCGCCGCCCGCGACCCAGATGTTGCCGCCCTCGTCCCGCGTGACGCCGAGCACCTCGCGCGGTCCGCCCTGCGCGGAGCCGATGAAGCGCCAGCCGCTCGCATCCGGAGGAAGGGGAGGGCCACTGGCCGGGCCGGCGTCGGGTGCTCCGGCGTCGGGTGTGCCCGCGTCGTCAGGAGTGCCCGCGTCGGGAGGCGCACCGGCATCGGGCGCACCGGCGTCTTCATCGACAGGCGGTGGGCCCGCGTCGGGTTGCTCCTCCTGGTCCTCGATGGGGGGCGCGCGGGTGTCCGCGCTGTCCTTGCAGCCGGCGAGCAAGAGCGCGCCCAGCAATCCCAGCCACCATCCGCTTCGTCCATGCCCGCACATGTCTGCTCCGCCTCCGGCGTCCTTGGGCGAACGTCCCTCGAGCGCCGGTGGCTCAAAGGCAAGTCAGGTGCCAGCGCAGGGGAGGCGGGAATGGGACGCGTCACGGGCATGACAGGGTGAGACGAGGACCGTGAGGAAGCCGCGCGCTTCCCACGAGTGGAATCGGGAAGCCTGGCCCTTGAGGTGGGGGACAGCGTCACGTGATGAGCAGCACTGCGCGAACCGAACCCGTCGACAGCGCACGCGGCGGTGTGGACGTGCCTCTCTTCGTGGCTCGCGTGCCGGGGGCGTTTGGCGGATTCGAGCAAATCCATGGCTGATGCGCGAAAGCGCGCCAGACGCCACGCGAGCATCTTCCGCCTCGTTCGCCGGGGCCTCTTGGAGGTCCCGGCCTTCTCACGAGGACGACGACCATGGGCTTCAAGATGAACTCGAAGGTGCTGCTGCTGGGCGCGCTGCTGACGCTGGGGTGCGCGGGGACGAAGGCGAACCTGGGCGACTCGGAGGTCCAGCACTACACGAGTGACGCGAACGGGTTCGACACGCACTCGTTCTTCTACGATACGGGCGCGGAGGTGGTGGTCTTCGACGCGCAGTTCACCGAGGCGGAGGCGAACCGGGCGCTGGAGCACATCCGCTCGCGGACGGACCATCCCATCCGCTACGTGGTCCTCACGCATCCGAACCCGGACAAGTTCAACGGCGCGGCGGTGTTCCAGCGAGTGGGCGCGAAGGTGGTGGCGAGCGAGGCCACCGCCTCGGCGATTCCCGCCGTGCACGCGTACAAGAAGTACTTCTGGGTGAACGTCGCGAAGGCCTTCACCGAGGAGACCTATCCGGCGCAGGCCACGGTGGACGTCACGTTCCGGGGGACGTACTCGCTGCCGCTGGAGGGCGGCGCGAAGGTGGAGCTGACGGAGCTGAAGCACGCGGGTGTCACGGTGACGCAGACGGTGGCGTACGTGCCGGGGCGCGAGGCGCTCATCGTCGGAGACCTGGTGCACCATGGCGCGCATGCCTGGCTGGAGGGCGGGGTGCGTGACGGCAAGGTGGTGCCGGACGTGGAGGCGTGGAAGGCGGCGCTGGGGGAGCTGTCCGCGTGGCCTCGCGCCACGGTGTACGGAGGACGGGGGACGTCAGCGCCGGTGGCGGAGGCGATTGCCTCGCAGCAGCGCTACCTGGATGGGATGGTGGCGGTGGTGACGACGTACGCGGCGGAGCTGGGCGGGCGCAAGGCGGAGCTGTGCGGTGACGCGGCGGCACCTCACCACGCGGAGCTGGAGAAGCGCGCGGCTGCGGCCTTCCCGGAGTACGCGCTGCCGTACATGGTGCGTTATGGCGTGTACGGGCTGGTGCAGCGCATTGCCTGCGGCGGGTGAGGACCGTCGCGAGGAAGGGGACGCCGCGGCTCGGCCGGGGGCCGCGGCGACGGCATGCTTGGAGGAGCGTGACAGCGGCTCTCGGGACCTCGCTCACGGTTGGAGGTGGGGTCCTGGCATCAGGCAGAAGCGCACCATGGTGCACTCGATTTGATGCAGTCCCGCCGCCAGTGCACGTGCGGTCGCCCGGGGGTTGGCGACGGTGAAGGCTCTCCGGACCCTGCCTTCCTCGAAGATGGCCTCCAACAGGGCGAGCTCGCGAGCCCGAGGGCCGGCGAGGCACGGCTCGACGCGGGGAAGGATGTCGCGAAGCGCCGCGGTGGTGATGCGCAGCTCGCGGACCATCCGCTCCACCATCCCCTGACGGAGTTCGATGAACGTCTGCAACCTCACCTCGGGAGTCCGCGCGTCCCAGACAGCGGCCTCGAGCTCGGAGAGGGCCACCGCGAAGACCTGGTCCACCACCGCGTGGAACAGGTCCTTCTTGGTCTTGAAGTACGAGTGGAGCATCCCCGGTGACAGGCTCGCGCTTCGAGCGATGTCTTGCATGGAAGCCTCCGTGAAGCCCCTCCGGGCAAAGGCGTCGCGAGCCGCCGCGAGGATGGCGGAACGCTGCCTGGGAATCATCGAAACGACGGTCATCATGTGAGCGCTCGCTCCGAAGGCCGTTAGAAACCGAAGCCCACCGCCACCGAGGTCACCACGTCACCCGACAGCGGGTCCCTCGTCAGCTCGACACCGACGGCGGGAATCGCCACTTCGCGGACGTAGGCACGGACGCCCACGCCGGGGGAGACGTACTTGAGCAACGAGCTCCGCCACTCCACCCGGCCCACATCCACGAAAGCATGCGCGGTGAGGGTCAGCATGCTGGGACTCCAGAGCGGCACCTGGTACTCCAGCGTCGCGGAGCTCGCAGTCTCCGCCCACAGTGTCCCGGTGGCGAAGCCCCGGCTTCCCGTGCGGCTTCCCAGGAGCTGAGCGTCCAGGAACGCGTCTCCTCGAGTCTGCGCATGCTGGGCCGTCAAGGTCAGCGCGTGGTTCCCAAAGACAGGCAGCGTGTAGCTCGCGAAGAGCGACACCTGACGCAGCTCGCGAGATGAGCCCAGGAAGCCCAGGCCCTCACGGTAGAGCGCCCGGGCCACCAGTCCCTCGTTGAAGTAGAAGTGGAAGTCCTGGCCCAGGTACTCGGCCGAGACGCTCACCCCGTGCACCTCTCCGCGCTGGGGCGTCTCCGGGCCCTCTGTCAAAGCCAGGGGCTTGTTGATGAGGGAGAACCACCCCGCGCCGACGTTCAGCTCCGGCGTCAGTTGGTAACCGAGCGTCCCCGCGATATCGAAGCGCCGGTCCGTGTACGTGTCCCTGATGATGTCCCGGACGTGGCGCTCCCTGTCCGTCTTGGAGAACTGGAACGAGAGGAGGCCCGTCCAGGGGCTGCCTCCGATGCTCGGGTCCCGGTACATGGAGAACAGGGTGCCGCCCCGGTTGCCCCACATGCCTCCGCCCACCAGCGTCTTGCGCAGCCCGAACAGGTTGCTCTCGACGGCGAAGACACCTGCCTGCCACTGGCCCTTGCCCGAGGAGAAGACGGGGATGGGCAGCAGCGTCCAGCGCTCCTCCACCGTGATTTGGAGTCCGACGCCGTCTCCCTCGGGACGCGTCAGCACCTCCACGCTCTTGAAGAGCTGGAGGTTGAGCAGCCTGCGCTTCAGCTCGGCGGCGCCCCCGGAGGTGAGCACATCGCCCGGGGTCATGCGCATGGCCCGGAGGATGACGGACTCCCGGGTGCGAGTGTTGCCCTGGATGTCGATGCGCTCGATGCGCCCCGTCAGCATCGCCGGTGGTGGCGCCGAGGCTTCAATCGTCACCTCACCAGCCAGTGGCGCGGAGCCAGGGCTCGGCGGGGGCTTCATGTCCTGAGCCCGACTGACGAGTGGGAGCCCGACGGCATGCAACACGACGAGGAGCCGGGCGTGATGCAGTGACGCGTTCAACGTGGAGGCGTTCTTCATGGCGTTCGGTGCGTCGCGGCTACTGCACGGGCGCCAGGGAGTTGCCGGTGGGGTCGAAGAGGCCCGTCGCGCGGGCCAGGGCCAGGCGTGACAGTTGGACGTTGAGCGCCTCCGTCACGGCGGACATCTGGGCGCTCGCGAGCGTCGCGTTGACGTCCGTCACCTGGAGGTATGTCGTGGCGCCCGCGTCGAAGCTCTGCTTCGCCAGTCGCGCGCTCTCCCACGCGAGCTTCACCCGCTCCTCGGCCGTGCTGAGGTTGACCTCCGCGCTCTCCAGCTCGCTGCGCGCCTTGCGGACCTCGTCGCGAATCTTCTCCTCGGTGCCGCGCAGGTTGGCGTTCGCCTCGGCGATTTTTCCGGAGGACTCGCGCAGGTTGGCCTCGCGCAATCCGCCGTCGAACAGGTTCCACGACAGAGCCAGTCCCGCGGTCCACGTGGACGCCACGCCGGTGAGGCCCGCGGTGTTGCTCGTCGAGACGTTGCCCGTGGCATGCAGGCTGGGGAGGTACTCCATGACGACCTGCTTGCGACCACCGCGCGCCAGGTCCACGTTGAGGCGCGCCGCCGAGGCATCCGGCCGCCGGTCCAGGGCCGTCTTCTCGGCGGAGGCCGCATCCCCTGCCTCGGAGGGGAGTGGCACGGCCGTCTCCTTGGGAGGCGCCACGTCGAAGTCTACCGGCCGAGCGAGGAGCGCGGCCAGCGAGCTCTTCGCCGTCGCATAGGCGTTGCGGCTCCGCACCACCTCCTGCTCGGCCTGCTTGCGGTCCAGCGTCGCGCGCAGCAGCGCCAGGCGCTCCACGTCACCCACCTCGAAGCGGTTCTGGGCGTCGCGTTCGAAGCCGCGACGGACCTCCAGGAGTTGCTCCTGCACCGCCATGGCCTCCCGCAGGCTCGCGGCGCCGAGATAGGCCTGGGCCACCGAGAAGAGAATCTCGCGGCGAGAGTTCTCCGCCGTCAGCCCCGCCACCTTCTCGCCGAGGTAGGCATTCTTGATGGCGGGCCACAGCGTGGGGACAATCAGGGCCTGTCGCGCGGAGATTTGACCGGAGAGCTGGTCCTGCTTCTGCAGGGTGATGGGGTCCGGAGCGCCAGGCAGAGCGAAGGTCAGCTCCTTCGGATTGCGGATGTAGGAGCCGCTCGCGGTGACGCTGGGGAGGTAGCCGGACCACGCCTTGTTGCCCAGCTCCTTGGACTGCTGGAGCCGCGCGCGTGCGGCATCGAGGCTGGGGCTCTGCTTCTCGGCGAGGGCGATGGCCTCCTCCAGGGTGAGCAGCGGGAGCGTGGTCGCCTTCGTGCCAGCCGCGGGCAGTGGCACGGCGGAGTCGCTGGAGGCCGCCTGGGACGCCGTGTCCCGCATGGGTGCGTCGGTGGTGGCGGGAGCCGGCTGGGAAGTAGGGGCCTGCGTCAGCAGGACACTGGTGATGAGCGCATGGAGGAGCATGGTGGAGACCGAGGTGAGGCGTCAGGAGCAGAGGACGCACGAGGTGCGTCGCGGTCCCTTGAGAAGACCGGAGCGTCGACCTCGTGAATCAGATGGAAGGGGAGCGGAACCGAGGGTGTGGCTCTCGGTTCCGCCTTCAGCGAGGCGTGGGCGCGTGTTTCAGTGGGAGCCCTCCTCCGCGAGGAGCGGGCCGACCGGCGCGGCCACTTCCTCCGACGCCTCGGCGCCACTCTTGCGACGGCTGAAGCGGGCGGAGAGCCCGTCCAGGAGCGAGTAGACGACGGGCACCACCACCAGCGTCAGCACCGTGGAGCTGATGAGGCCGCCGATGATGACGAGCGCCATCGGCACGCGTGTCTCGGCGCCGTCTCCCTTGGCGAGCGCCACCGGAATCATGCCGGCCACCATGGCGATGGTCGTCATGAGGATGGGGCGCAGGCGCACCGGCGCGGCCTCCAGCAGCGCGTCGCGAGCGCTCTTGCCGGCGTCACGAAGCTGCTGGGTGAAGTCGACCAGCAGGATGCCGTTCTTCACGACGAGGCCCATCAGCATGATGACGCCGATGAGGGCAATCATGGACAGGGCGTGGCCCGACAGCAGCAGCGCGCCGATGGCCCCGATGAGTGCGAAGGGCAGCGACAACATGATGGTGAACGGGTGGACGTAGCTGCCGAACTGCGCCGCCAGAATCATGTACAGCAGGAGGATGCCCAGCCCCAGCGCGGTGGCGAAGGCGCCGACGGTCTTGTTCAGCTCCTTCGCGTTGCCGGCGAAGCCTCCCACCACGCCCTGGGGCAGCACCTGCTCCGCCTGCGCGGTGAGGTAGCTCATGCCCTCGCCCAGGGTGTAGCCGGGCGACAGGTTGGCGAGCAGCGTTATCTGCCGCTTCTGGTTCATCCGGTCAATCTGCACCGGGCCCTCGGAGGGGGTGATGCTGGCCACGTTGCGCAGCTCCACCAGTTGCCCGCCCGTGGTGCGCACGGTGAGCTGTCCCAGCGCCTCCTCGGAGGCGAGCGTCGCGTCGGGCAGGCGCAGCTTCACGTCATACGTCTCGCCGCCCTCGCGGTACGTCATGAACTCGTCGCGCCCCAGGTAGGCCCGCAGGGCGACGCCCACCTGGGCCGCCGGCACGCCCATCTGCGCGGCGCGCTCGCGGTCCACGCGCACGTCGAACTGCGGCTTGCCGCTGCGGAACGTCGTGTCGACGTCGGTGAAGCCGGGGTGGGACTTCATCGTGGCGAGCAGCTTCTCGCTGGACGCGACGACCTGGGGCCAGTCCGTGCCGCGCAGCACGTACTGAATCTGTTGAGTGCGGCCACCACCACCGACGCCGGAGACGTCCTGGACGGAGAGCAGCACCCCGGGGCGCTCGGCCAGCGCGTCACGCAGGCGCACCTTGAAGGCCTCCTGGTCGAAGGCGCGCTCCTTGCGCGGCACCAGGTTCACCAGCACCTCGCCCTTGTGCACCTCCTCCAGCGTGCCACCGCCCGCCGTGCTGAACGTCTCCTTCACGCCCTCCAGGGGGCGCACCTGCGCGGCCACGATTCCAAGCTCGCGCTCGGTGTCCTCGAGCGTGGAGCCCACGGGCAGCTCCAGCGTCACGCGCACCGCGCCGTTGTCGGAGGGAGGGATGAAGGTGAACTTGAGGAAGCGGGCCATGCCCAGCGTCAGCACCAGCACGCCCACCGCCACGGCGATGGCCAGGGCGCGCCGTCCCAGCACCCAGCCGAGGATGCGGCGGTAGCCGCGCTCCATCCCCACGAGCCCGCGTTCGATGGCGGCGCTCACCCGGTTGCGGGGCGCGTTGTGGGCGTGGCTCTTGAGCAGGCGACTGGAGAGCATGGGCGTGAGCGTCATCGACACCGCGTAGGAGATGAGCACCGCCACGGCCACCGTGACGCCGAACTGGAAGAAGAACTGGCCAATCGTCCCTTCCATGAAGGCCACGGGGATGAACACGGCGACGATGGCGAGCGTCACCGCGAGCACCGCGATGACAATCTGCGAGGTGCCCTCCAGCGCCGCCTTCATGGGCGTCTTCCCCTCCTCCAAATGCCGCACGATGTTCTCGATGACCACGATGGCGTCATCGATGAGCAGGCCGATGGAGAGCGTCAGCGCCAGCATCGTAATCATGTTGAAGGTGAAGCCCAGCAACGCCATCACCGCGAAGGTGCCGATGACGCTCACTGGCAGCGCGACGGCCGACACGAGTGTGGAGCGCCAGTCCCGCAGGAAGAAGAGCACGATGAGCACGGAGAGGACGCCACCGATGAGCATGTCCTCCTGCACCGCGTGGATGGAGGCGCGAATCGTCGTCGAGTTGTCGCTGATGGTGCTGACCGTCACGCCCTGGGGCAGCTCGGCGTTGAGCTCCGCGAGCGACTCCTTGACGTTCTCCGCCACCTGCACCGTGTTGGCGCCCGACTGCTTGCGCACGACGAGGGCCAGGGCCGTGCCCGTGTCCGAGCGGGCAAGTCCCCGCGCCTCCTGCGCGCCGTCCACCACCGCCGCCACGTCACGCACGCGCACCGGCGTGCCGTTGGGACTGGCGACGATGATGGCGCCAATCTCCTCCACGCTGCGCGCCTCGGCCGTCAGCCGGACGATTCGCTCGCGGCCTCCCTGCGTGGCGCGTCCGCCGGGCAGGTCCACGCTCTGGGACTGGAGGGCCTGGCTCACGTCGCCGATGGCCAGCCCGTAGCCGCGCAGCCGCTGCGGGTCGACCACGAGCTGAATCTCCCGCTCGCGACCCCCCACCACGCCGATGCTGCCCACGCCCGCCTGGCTCTGGAGCGAGGGCTTCACCACGTCCTCCGCCACGCGCGTCAGCTCCTCGATGGGCAGCGCGCCGGAGAGCGACAGCGTGAGGATGGGCGCCGCGCCGATGTCGAACTTCTCGACGACGGGCGTCTCGATATCGCCAGGCAGCTCGCGCAGCGTCGCCTGCACGCGGTCTCGAACGTCCTGGGCCGCCACGTCCACGTTGGTGCCCAGCTTGAAGCTGATGGTGACCTGGCTGACGTTCTCCAGGTTGATGGAGTTGAGCTCGTCCACGCCGTTGAGCGTGTTGAGCGCCTCCTCGAGCGGGTCGGAGACGTTCTTCTCCATCGACTCGGGGTCCGCGCCCGGCAAGAGCGTGGTGACGGTGACGACGGGGATGTCGACGTTGGGGTACTGGTCCACGCCGATGCGCGGATAGGCATACAGGCCGAAGACGACGACCGCCGCCATCAGCATGACGGTGAAGACGGAGTGTTTGATGAAGGTCTGGAGCATGGCAGTGGCGCTCGTCGGAAGAAGGGAGGGAAGAAGGGGCTACTGCACGACCTGGAGCGCGACGCCGTTCTGGAGCGGCAGGCTGGCGTCCGCGACGACGCGCTCCTCATGGCCGAGCCCGTGGATGACGCGCACGAAGCCCGGCAGCACGCGCTCCACCTTGACGTCACGGCGCTGCGCCTTGCCGTCCTGGACCACCCAGACGAAGCCCTGCTGGCCCTTGGAGTTGACGGCCTGCGAGGGGAGGAAGACCCCCGCCTGTCCCGGCGCGTCGTCGGTGGCCATCATGTCGGAGAAGTCCAGCTCCACCAGGGCGCCCGCGCGCAGCTTCGCGCCGTCGTCCTTCATGGGCAGCACGTCCGCGAGCACCTCCACGGTGCGGGTCTGCGAGTCGATGACGGCGCCCAGGCTCCGCACCTTCGCCTCGAACGGCGCGCCGGAGGGGTTGAGCGTGCCCTTGACGATGGTGCCCACCTTCACGCGGTCCACGAAGGCCTCGGGCACCGGCGCGCGCACCTCGAGCGCCTGCGTGTTGACGAGGCCGAAGATGGCCGTGCCCGGCGACACGTAGTCGCCCTCGTTGCGGCTGCGGCTGGTGATGACGCCGTCGAAGGGCGCGGTGAGGGTGGCGTCGCGCAGCGCCTCCTGCGCGCTGGCGAGGACCGCGGCGGCCTGCTCGGCCTGGGCCTGCGCCTGGCGGTAGCCCACTTCGGCCTTGTCGAGCGAGGCGCGCGCGAGGCTGCCCGACTGCGCCAGCGTCCGTGCCCGCTCCACCTCCGTCTTCGCGCCCTCCAGCGCCGCTTCAGCCGCGGCCTTGGCGGCGCGGGCCTGGTTGGCGGTGAGGCGCGCGTTGGAGGTGTCGAGCTGCGCGAGCACCTGGCCGCGCTTCACCGCGTCGCCCGCATTCACCGTGACTTTGGTGAGGGTGCCGGAGGCCTCCGCGCTCAGCGTCGCCTCCTGCTTGGCGCGCACGCTGCCGGTGGCCTGGAGGACGCTCGCCTCCAGCTTCGTGGCCGGCGTGACGGCCTTGACGCCCACGGGCTTCTGCGCGGCCTGCGCCGAGGGAGGGGGCGCCACGCTCTTGCCGCCACCGCCACACGCACCCGCCACCACGGCCACCACCACCACTGCTGCCTTCCAGGTCGTCTTCATCGCTGCGTTCCTCGTCGTGGGCCGGGGACTTCAGGGGCGTCCGGCACTGAATGACTGATTTGGTTTTCTGGTCAGTCCCGGGCAAACGAACACCCCAACCCTCCGGGCACGGAGTGGGGCCGTGGGGCGTCAGCTCATGGGGACTTGGAGGCGGGTGGGGCGGAGAGGCCGCGGATGAAGACCTCGAAGGCGGCGTCCAGGGATTGGAGCGTGAGGGGAGAGGTCTCCTGGGTCATCAGCCTGGGGACGAGCATCATGATGAGCTCCACGAAGCCGCGCGCCGTCAGTTGGGGGTCGCTGACGGAGAAGGCCCCCTGCGCCACCCCGCCCTCGATGACGCGCGCCAGGATGGCCGCGTCCGCCTCCTGCATCTGGGGCACCAGGTGCATCACCTGGGTGCCCAATTCGAAGAGCGTGGCCATCTCGAGGCGCTCTCCGTCGGGCTTGCGGACGCTCTGCTCCAGCTTGCAGCGGATGTAGGCGCGGACCTGGGCCTCGGGCGTCGTGGCGCGCTGAACGCTCGCCTTGAGCTCGGCGAGGCTCATCTCGTGCGACTGCCGGACAATCGCCTCGAACAGCGCTTCCTTGCTCTCGAAGTGCAGGTAGATGCTGCCCTTGCCAACGCCCGCTCGCTTGGCGATGTCCTCTACCGAGGCCTTCTTGAAGCCGAACCGGGCGAAGACTTCGCCAGCGGCTTTGAGGATGGCGATGCGAGGGTCGGAACTCATTGACCAAGATGGTAATCTGGTCAGTTGGTCATCGCAAGTCTCCTGTCGTGGATGACCATGTGCCGCATGCACCCACCCGGGCGGTCCTCAGGGGGCTCGTCTGGCAGGTCGCCTGGGGCGCGGCGTGGCGGTGGGGAGGGGGACGACGCTCCGGGCGACGCGCTGGCGGAAGTCGCGAGGCCTTTCGCCGGTGAAGGCGGTGAAGGCGTGGGTGAAGGCGGCGAGGCTCTCGAAGCCGACGGCGTAGGCCGTCTGGGTGACGCGGGCGCCGTCCTCGGCGAGCAGCTCCATGGCGCGCAGCATGCGGGCGTCATGGAGGAAGCGGCGCCAGGAGGTCGCGGCCTCGTCCTCGAAGCGGCGGGCGAGGGTGCGTTGGGACAGGCCCGCGGCGCGTGCGGCGCCCGCGAGGGTGGCGGGGCCCGAGAGTCGGGCCAGGGTGTATGCCATGGCGCGCTCCAGCTCGGGAGTGCGGGCGCGAGGCAATCGCCACGCGCGAGGCTCCGCGGCCCACTCGGAGAGCAGGTGGGCCAGGGCGGAGAAGAAGCTCTCCGCGACGGAGTCCTGGGGTGAGCGCTCCGGGCCCCAGCGGGTGGAGTAGAGGAGCATCTCGCGCGCGAGTGGAGGGAGGACGAAGACGTGGCAGGGGCCTTCGGGGGTGGTGGGGACGCGCGAGGGCTCCAGGTACACGGTGCAGAGGGTGGCGGGCTGGGTGGAGCGCACGCGGTGGCGGGTGCCGGCGGCGAGCCAGGCGGCGCGCTGGGGCGGCAGGAGCCACTGGGCCTCGGCGACCTCCAGGTGGAGGGCACCGCGCGCGGCGTAGAGGAGCTGGTGGCGGCGGTGGGTGTGCCAGCCGGAGGTGAAGGGCGTCAGCGTGTCGGTGAGGCAGAAGGAGGAGGCGGGGGCCGCGTCCACGTCCACCAGGGGCTTGGGCACCGCGACGTTCCTTCCGTGCTGGCGCGCCCGCGTGCTCGGACGCCCGGCGCTCGCGAGGGCGCGCCGGGGCCGAGCATACGGCGGGCGGTCGGCTCAGGAGGGCTTGGAGTTGGAGTGGTCGGTGGTCTTGCTGACGAGGTAGCCGCCGTGGCTGATGGCGAGCAGGGCGACGAGTCCTTCAGAGAGTTCTGGGAGGCTGGTGAGGGGGCCGCCGCGTTGGAGGGACATGGCGATGTCGACGAAGTAGCTCACCGCGGCGATGGCGGTGAAATAGAACATCTGCACCTTGGCGAGGTCGATTTGCGCGGTGTTGCCGACCTCGTCGCCCTGGAACATGTCTGAGATTCGAGCGTCCTGGATGCCTTTGTTGGCGTAGAGGGCGCCCTGGCGCTGGGCGTTGATGTCGTCGGACTTCTCCGCGAGCTGGGCGGCGGTGGCATCGACGACCTTGGCGTCAGGCGTCTTGGAGCGCTTGCCGCTGAGCAGCAGGGGAGTACCGAGCAGGGAGGTGGAAGCGATGCCCATGGCCCACCAGAGTTCCTGGGGGATGGCGACATCGACGGCATTGGGGGTGTTTGCCTTCACGCGGGCGATGACCATGGCCAGGTAGCCGGAGATGACGACGACGGTCCAGGTGACGGCCTGGAAGCGAGACAGGCTCATGCTGTTGCGTTCGCTGATGAGCACGCCGAAGGGAGTCCCGGTGATGCTCTGTCCGAGCACGGCGATGAAGGCGAGCAGCACGGCGCAGGTGGCGATGTAGCTCCAGCCAGGGGCGACGAACCACGCCGCCGCGAGACTGAGCAGTGGCAGCGCGATGGTGAGCATCATCAGCCGCTGGTTTTGTGGGAGAGGGACGGGAGTGACGGCCCCTGTCTCGGGAGGCGCGGGATGCACCAAGACCTGCTCCACGGCGACGGCGGACATTCGAGGACTGGCGTTCGCTTCACTGTCATGACTCATGACACCCCCCAAGGTGAGGGGTGAAGCATAGGCTTACTTTCAGCGGCGCTGCCATGGGCCGCTGGAGTCAGTCAACTTGGGTCAGTGTCGCGGAATGTCTGGTGTTGGCGCACTTCGGGCCTCCGGAGTCCCCCGGGCCCGGGCCTCCGGCCGTCGTGTCGAGGCCGCCGTGTCCGCGTAGCCCGTCAGCTCCACGTAGCCGCGCCCCTTCACGGGCTGGCCCTGACGCATGCCGTCCAGGTCCACGCTGCCCTCCCAGTAGCGCACGCTCACCGGCAGCTCCTGGTCCGCGAGCTTCGGCGTCACCGTCAGCTCCAACCCGAGCTTCTCCACGCCCACCTTCCACTTCGACGGATACACCCCGCCGCGCGGACTCTTCCACGTGTCCAGCACCGCCAGCTTCACGTCATCCCAGGTCAGGTGCACGGACGCGCTGTCCACAGCGCCCACTGGTGGCACCCACGTCCCGGAGCTGAACGGGTCCACTGTCCCGTCCTCGCGACGCAGTTGGTAATACATCAGCTCGCTTCCATCCGAGAGCTGCAGCGAGAACCAATCCCAACCCACCTGGTCTGCGCCCAGCGCACTGGTGCTCCACTCGCGGTCCATCCAGCTCTCACCCGTCACCGCGTACGTCTGTCCTTCCAGCCGCACCGTGCCGCGCGAGGGCATGCGTGTCATCGAGTAGTAATACGACGCATTGCCCGGCTCGGCGCTCTTCTGGCTCAAGCCCCGGTCCCCTTCGAGCACCGGCGGCTTGCCCGGCTCCAACACCAACTCCAGCGCGACGTCGTCCGTCTGGGCGCGCAGCCGCACCGGCCACGTCGCCTCACCCACGCTCGCCGCCTCCCAGTCCTCCAGCCACACCTTGAACGGCTGCGTGCTCGCCCCCGCGAGCCCCAG
>Ga0126314_10000379_pt1 | contig 21850 bp, 12 predicted proteins | sample Plot105B_FD_92535 | JGI IMG/M metagenome (GOLD analysis project Ga0126314, IMG submission 92535) | Serpentine soil microbial communities from UC McLaughlin Reserve, CA, USA - Plot105B | ecosystem: Environmental > Terrestrial > Soil > Grasslands | place: USA: UC McLaughlin Reserve, Lake County... | reverse complement strand
TGCCGGTGAGAACGCTGGAGAGGCTCAAGACCGCCGTGGCCGAGGCGACGATGAACGCGATGGAGCACGGCAACCACTATCGTGCGGAGTTGCCCGTCATCATAGACGTGTCGGCCTCCGACGCCGAGCTCTCCGTCAAGATGACCGGCACGGAACGCTGGTCCCTGCGAGGATAGGAATGTTATTTAAGGAGCTGTGGGTCAGCTGTGCTGGGTCAGACAAGAGTTTCCGCGATTGCTTCAACTGGGCCCCCGACGTTTTTGCGCTTTCATCACGCTTTTTAGAAGAGTCTGGATCATACACGCGAGCCGTGTCTCCGCCCCAGGGCCAACAGTGGCTCTATAAGGATTGGCAGAGGCAAGCAGCTCGGGACGGGCGTGAGTGGGCAGAGTGGATAAACAAACCTCACAGGAGGCTGCCGAGAACGCTACAGTGGTTTCATGACACCTTGTTGGAAAGGATGGACATACCAGTCGACGCGTTGTCTTCGGATTGGGAATTTGTCCAAACGACGCTAAGGCTCCACGCAACTTGCGACGAAGCGGGGGCAGCACTTGGTATTCCGGGCGGATCAGACCTCGCAGCTTACTCACATGAGGCCACTCGCCTGCTAATAGAGGCCGGGAGTCTGAGCCATTTTCCTCCTCAACGTGTTCGCGTGCTTCCGAAGAGGCAGACTCCACAAACGGGGATTGATCTTCGATCTCTTAGCCACCACTTAGCAGCCATCCATACGGAAACAAACGTAAAGTATGCTTTACTCCCCATTCCGAAAATTAAGCGCAAGCGGTTAGAGTTGCTGTTAATCCCTTGGCCCTACGAACTTTCGGCTGACGCGTTCTCTATCTACGAAACCGACGCACTGCCGCATATGCCAACTGAGTACTCTGGTTTCTTCAAATTCGCACCCGTAGAGGAACCGCCAATTGAAAAATTCGTTGAATTGGTGAAGAAAGCACGTCGGATTTCTGATGGGGCTGACATGGTGGTCCTGCCGGAAACAGCACTCACTGAACGTCAACTTCAACAGCTGGAAACAGCCCTTGATGACGATGCGGATCTCGGTGATGAAGAGGAACCCGTGATCGTCGCCGGCATACGAAGTGACACCATTTCGGGCACCTTTGGAGGTAATGGCGTCGTCTTCTCTTACCTTAATACGTTTGGAGATCGGACGCGGTTTTTCCAGTCAAAGCACCACAGATGGGCACTAGATGAATCGCAAATCCTCGAGTACGATTTGGGTGAGCAGCTCAGCCCTGCGAAACGCTGGTGGGAAGCGATTGAAATCCCAGAACGATCCCTTTGCCTACTTGCGATCACAGATTGGCTAATGTTGTGCCCTCTAGTGTGTGAAGACCTCGCCCGGCAAGAGCCATTGTCCCGAACTCTGCGCGCCATCGGGCCAACATTGGTTATCGCATTGTTGCTGGACGGACCGCAACTCGTGCAGCGCTGGCCCCATCGATATGCTGGCGTGCTCTCTGACGATCCGGGCTCTTCTGTCCTGACGGTAACATCGTTGGGCATGGCGATGCGCTCCAGCCCTCCAGGCCGTGAGCCGTGTCCGGTCGTTGCGTCCTGGAAGGATGCTTTCCACGGGTATCGGGAAATTTCTCTTAACTCTGGTAATGAGGCATTGCTCTTAAGCCTTGCGCCCCGACCGCAGCGACAGTGGTCAGCCGATGGGCGTGACAGCGCAGCCGCTATTGTAACCCTCCTAGAAGAAATCTATGAACTATGAAACAGTGTTAGAACTTATGGGTCAGTGTTAGGAGCTCCAACGTTAGGCCTCGCCGAAGCCCGGGCAATAGAGTAAGTTTACGCTAGGCAGCCAGTATATAGCATGCTGTGAAGGAGATTATGGACCACAAGGAAGAGACGTCATTCGTCATTGCTCCTGAGACGGCATTCGCTATTGTGGCTGACGCTATCGTTACGCAGCCTCGTAGTAGCGAGACGTGGTTATCAACAGATACTATTCCCGATTCTATGAGGGAAGCTACGATTGCTGCGCTCAATGAAAACCGTAATCTACCCGACGATGAAATGGTAGCAGCCACCATCGAGATGCTTAAGGCCAGCGACCAGCGTGATGTGAGAGCAGCCGGCAAGATTCTTGAGTGGGCAAAGCGTAATACCGACCCACGGGCGTAGTGTGAGCCGTGTATCCCAAGTACGTCCAGGAACTCCTGGGGCACGCGTCCTAGCGCAGACGCTGGACGGCTACAGCCACGTGCTGAAGAGCATGGACGGCGGGATCGGTAACGCGATGGACACCGCTTTGGGCTAGAGCCCCAAAACTACTGTAGAAGAGCCCCGGCGTCCTTGCCGGGGCTTCGCTCTATCTCGCGTATTGGGCTTATCTATCGGGGATTTAGAAGTGAGGCGCCCAGGACTCGACCCTGGAACCTAGAGATTAAGAGTCCCTGCCAACGGCTTTCAGCACGTTTCGGTGTGTTGCGAATTCGGCTTACTTAAGCCGAACTGTCCGGTCAGGTGTTTCGCGCAGTTTCGTGTCGTAGCGCCCGGTTAGTGTCAAACTAGTGTCATATGAGACACCGCTCTTCCCCGCTTATCGCGCCGAAGGTTCACGATCCCCTTGTGAACTCCGGATGGCAAGGCCCAGCAACCCTTCTCTTGTCAACCGTACGAACCGAGAACGCCCCGAAGGTGCACTTCTCCGCTACCCTGGGAGAAGAGCCGGAGGCAAAGGTGGTGCTGATCTGACTCCTACACATCTGCGCTATCGGCGGCGTAGCGGGATGGCTGATTATCGTGGTCCTCCACCTGCTCGGAGTGGCCTTCTAGAGGACTACTCACCTACGCCGGGGGAGTAGGGCTTCCGGTGGTTTGCAGCGAAGAGCAACCCCTAGCAAAGACAAACACCCAAGTTGGGAATGCACCGAGCCTCACGCTCGTGTTACACTTCGCGATGCCTCGAAAAGGCAAACCCGCCGCGAGGTGGGGACGCAGAGCCCACGGACCTCTCCGAGGTGGCCGGGCCGCCGAAAGGAACGCAGTGTCGCATACCACTTTCCCTCAGGCCCCCGACATCCCGCTCGGCACGCTCGCTGGCCGCATGAGTCGTCGGGAATTCTTGAGGTTGGGTGCTACAGGAGCGGCCGGGGCTACGATGGCGGGGATGGCTGTCTTTAGGAGCGGTGATGCGGATGCTGCGCCCAATGGGAGCGTTGCGCTGGGGGCTTTCGCCCCGAGCCTCCCCTGGAGCTTCCAAGACATAGACGCCTTCTCGTCGTTAGTAGGGTCGAAGCCGGCTATCGTCCACTGGTTCCAGGACTGGGTAATGGATTTCAATCCCGCGTACATGGACGCGGCGATCTCCCGCGAGGGGATGCCGTTGGTCACGTGGGAGCCCTGGGAGTTCGGGGCGGGGCTGGACCAGCCCGAGTACTCTCTAAGGAGGATCCTTGGCGGGGAGCACGACGCGTACGTGAGGAGTTGGGCCAGGGCGGCGGCGAGCTGGGGCAAGCCCTTCTTTTTGCGATTCGCCCACGAAATGAACGGCGACTGGACCACCTGGAGCCCGGGGATTAACGGGAATACCGCCCGCGAGTTCGTCGCGGCTTGGAAGAGGGTGCACGCCATCTTCCGCGAAGAGGGCGCCACAAACGTCAGGTGGGTCTGGTCCCCGGTCGCCCAGTACGAGGGCTCGGTCCCCTACAAGCACGTCTACCCCGGCGACGCCTACGTCGACTGGTTCGGCATAAGCGGCTATAACTGGGGCAACACGCGCGAGTGGTCGCGCTGGCAGAGCTTCTCGGAGATATTCGGCGCGTCCTACGCCACGGTGACGCGCATGGCTCGCAAACCGGTGATGATTCCGGAGGTGGGGTGTGCGGAGTCGGGCGGGGACAAGGCCGCTTGGATCGAGAGCGCCTTCCTGGAGGAGATCCCCAAGAAATTCCCCAGGATAAGGGCGGTCTCCTGGTTCCATGTCAAAAAGGAGAACGACTGGCGGGTCAACTCCTCCGCGACAGCGCTTCAGGCCTACCAACGTGCAGCCGCAAGCTCCCTCTACCGGCGGAGATTCCTTTAAGTTGCCGCTCCCGGGGGCGAGGACCGTCGAGGTCCCCGCCGCTCGGAGGGAACCTACTGCTCGCTTCGCGGCAGGGTGCGAAGGAGGGCCAACCCGGCGCCCACCAAGGCGAAGCCCGCCACGGGGAGCAAGATCCAATCCAACATCGTCCCGGTCAGGGGCAACAGGGCCATGCCGCCCGTCTCGGGCAGCTGGGCCGCGGCGGCGACTCCTGCGCCGCCAGCCGCACCACCTATCGTTCCGGCGTTGTTGTACATGTCACCACGTCCTTTCTGTCTTGAACAGCGCTTTCCAGTAAGCCTCGAGGTGCACGACCTGCAAGAACAGGTCAAAGGGCATCTCGACGACCAGTAACGTCGCGAGAGCGGTCATCCTCCATCCGCGGCGCCGCACGCTCACCGCCCTCTCGAACATGAAGAGGAACGTTACGGCGATCCAGATCGGCTGGAGGTGGAGCGAGTGCTCAACCGCGACCGCCCAGAACAGGGTACCGAGGTACAGGGCGGTGACGACGATGCCGAGCATCGTGACCAGCTGGCGCGCCCAGTGCTCCAGCGTGACCCTCGTGAGCCCGTATTGGATCAAGTTCTCCACCGCCCCGCGCTTCCAGCGCAGTCTCTGGCGGGCGAGGGCCCCCCACGTCTCCATCACCTCGGTCGAGAGCGTGCACTCCTTCGGGCTCACCACGTCGTAGCCTAGGTGCCCCAACCTCAGGGTGAGCTCGAAATCCTCGGTGAGGACCTCCGTGTCGTAGACCTCTCCGCTAGGGCGGGAGGCGGCGACCTTCCTGAGCGCCCCGACCTTCAAGAGGGTCGCCGTGCCGGTAAGGCACAGCACCTTGCCCTTCTTCCGCCTCACGTCCCTCGCGTAGCGGGCGAACTCGTTCCTTTGGAGCATGCCGACGTACCCTCCGCCGGCCCTGCCATTGAAAGTCCCCCCGACCCCTCCGTAGCCTCCACGCGAGAGCCTGCTGAGGGCGTGCTCGATGAACCCCTTGTCAAGGAACGAGTCTGCGTCCATCACCAGCACGGCGTCCTCGTCCCTCAGGTCGGGCAGGATGTCGTCCAACGCCTGATTCAGCGCGCCCGCCTTCTTGTGGGTGTTACCCGTCGTCTCGAAGACTTCCGCGCCCCACCGGCGGGCCACCTCGGCCGTACGGTCCGAGCAGTTGTCCGCCACGACGACCACCCTGTCGGGCGGGCGGCTCTGTGCCCACACTGACCGCAGGGCGGCTGCTATGCACCCCTCCTCGTTATGGGCGGGGATGAGCACGATCACCCTCGGCTTGCCCACGCTCTGGCGGGTGTTCCCTATCTCGCTTTGCACTTGCCCGACCGTGGCATCCAACGGTACATAACTCCTTCCTAGGCACTGCTTCTCCCGCTCATGACGAACAAGAGATCCTTTGGATTGCTTTATCTTAGCGGTTTCGGCCGCCAAGTCAGCCCCTTTTCGGACAATGCATACTTTAGGTATCCGCATGCTCGGTACTTCATCACGCGGCGGACTAGCGCCGTTGCTCAGGCCCTGTGACGCGCTGGCTTAGGTCTTTTCGAATGGTAGTATTAATACTTATGATTAACACCTACGACAGCGAGGGACGCTGGCGCGAGCTGAAGGCTCGAGAAGTTACGGAACTGCGCGCTGCGAGGCACGGTAGCGTGGAGGGGACCCTGCCTGGCGAGCGACGCTTAGAGCAGATGCGCGACGTGTCAAGCGGGGGGGCTAGGCCTTTGGGGGTAGTCTGGGTGGTCACCTCATACCCGCTCGTGGCAGCGGGCCTCGAGAAGACCCTCGAAGGCAAGGCGGACGTGCGCATCGGCGGAAGCGCTCCCGCCGATGGTCTTTCGGGCATCGTGCTCTACGCAGACGGCACGGAAGCAGGCTTCGTCGGCAAACTGAAACGCATGCGTGCCCTTCATCCGGGGGTGCCGCTCTTGGTCTTCGGGGCGCGCTTGGACCTGGAGCTTGCCCAAACCGCATTGGAAAACGGGGCCGACGGTTTCGTCCACGCGGCGATGGACCGCGAGCAGGTGGTCAGGGCCGTAGAAGTCGCCCAGAAGGGCGAGCTGGTCGCCCCTAGGCAGCTGCTCAAGTATATCTTGACCCACGGCAAGACCCCCGACGTCGGGGACCTCTCACCCCGACAAAGGGAGATCCTCGGGTTGGTCGCCGAAAACTTGAGCAACGCCGAGATAGCCAGGCGGCTTTACCTGTCGGAGTCCACGGTCAAGCAGCACCTGCGTACCGCCTACAAGTTGCTCGGGGTACGCAACAGGACCGAGGCGGCCAAGATGTTAATGAACCAAGGGCGAGACTTCTGACGAACCGTAGAAGCCGACCGTGGTGAGAAATCAAGAACCCCTGTCCTCACTTCCCGAAGCTCATAGGAGGCAGCCTCTCGAAGGTCTGTAGCGGCTAAGCAGCGGCCTAATGGCCGAGATAACCTCTATAAACCACCCAAAGTCGGTCTACGTAGGGCGGCGCCCACAAAGCTTCCTAGGTAAGGGTCGACGGCCCACGGGCGGATCAACGATCCGAGAGGAAGGCGAACCTATTGGCGGCGCGCGGCGCACCAGGTGATCCGGCGTTGCGAGCATACTTTCCCATCTTGGTAGCCGAGGTGGGGAACGGCAAAATTGCCCGCTGCCTGGTGTGCGGGGAGATCGGGCCGGTGTGCGAGGGGTCGAAAAAAGCCGTGCTCGCGCTCAGGGATCAAGCGCATCGGCGCGAGGCACGGGGCGCCTAACAGTGATACGTCGCCACCTATTTACCCAAGCGCGTAGAAGTCGCATTCTCGGAAGCTCTGTTGCGCTCAGGAGGTCTTGTTCTGTGGCCCCCTTGGGTTGCTGCACCACTGCCGTGGCTTCGATCTCTTTCACGGTTGAGAGACACTTCAACCGCGAGGGTCCGGAGAGACCGGGGCCAAAGCGCTTGCCTCGTGCGCCGGTAGCGGCTGGGAGAAGTAGTATCCTTGGCCCAGTTCGCACCCTAGGGCTCGTAACAGGTCCGCTTGCCCGGTAGTCTCGATGCCTTCAGCGACCGTCTGCATGCCCATGGCACGGGCGAGACTAACCACTGCTTCCACGATTGCTGTGGCCTCCGGGTTTTCTCCCAGCCCGTCTACGAAAGATTTGTCCACCTTCAGCATGTCCACAGGGAAGCGCTTGAGGTAGGCGAGGTTCGAGTAACCGGTGCCGAAGTCGTCTACGGCGATGCCAATACTCAGGTCTTTGAGCCTCCTTAGCACGTCTACGTTCTGTTCGGCATCTCCCATTAGCATGCTCTCGGTGATTTCCAGCACCAGGCTGCCCGGAGCCAGCTCCGTCTGCTCGAGGATCCGGATAACCTCCTCAACGAGCTCATCCGGGCGCTGCAGCTGTTTCGCCGAGATGTTCACGCTCATCTTCAGGGGGGTCTCGGTGGGGTGTTGCTCCTGCCACTCTGTAGCCTGCCGACAGGCTTCTTCGAGCACCAAGCTTCCGATCTGAACGATCAGACCGGTCTCCTCCGCTACCGAGAGGAACGCCGCGGGCAGGATCGGATCGCGCTCGGGGTGCATCCAGCGCACCAGGGCTTCCCATCCCGCGATCCTGCCCGTCGAAAGCTCCAGTTGGGGCTGATAGTGGACCGCGAACTCTCCTCGCTCGATCGCTCGTCTGAGATCCGCCTCGAGATCCAAGCGTTCTAGGGCTGCGATGTTCATGAAGGCGTCGAACACCTCGTAGGTAGCCTTGCCGCTGGCCTTGGCGCGATACAGCGCCACGTCCGCGTTGCGCAAGAGGTCGGTGGGTCGCTCATGACCGGAGGTGCCCAGGGCTATGCCGATGCTCGTGGTGACGAACACCTCGCGGGACTCGAGGATGAAGGGTGTTGAAAGCGCCCGCGTGATCTGGTCGGCTACCCGCACCGCGTCGCTAGCGTCCCTGATATCCTCCAACAGGATGGTAAATTCGTCCCCGCCGAAGCGCGAGGCGGTGTCTTCGGCCCGCAAACATCGTCGGAGCCGTTCCGCCACCGAGACCAGGAGCGTATCTCCTGCTTCGTGCCCCAAAGAGTCGTTTATGAGCTTGAAGTTGTCCAGGTCCAGGAAGAGCACCGCCGCCGGCTTCTCGCGGCGCTCCGTGCGGATCAGGGCGTGTCCCAGCCGGTTCATGAACAGGGCCCGATTGGGCAGTTCGGTCAAAGGGTCGTGGAACGCCTGGTGTTTCAGCCGCTCCTCGAGGGTCTTGCGCTCGGTGATATCACGGTAGTTGACGACGATGCCGCCGATGTTCGGATCGGAGAGGAGGTTCTTACTGGTCGCCTCCACTTGTACCCACCTGCCGTCGGCGTGGCGCAAACGGAAGTCGATCGTGGCTTCGGCGCCGGGACTCCCGATAAGCCCCGCGAATACCTGGCGTACCCTCTCTGCGTCGTGGGGGTGCATCATGGGTGGCTGGAAGGCATGTCGACCTATCCCATGTTCTGGCTTGTGCCCGAGAATCCGTTCGACCACGGGGCTCACGTAGCTGGTGATGCCGTCGGCCCCGACTATCGCAACGACATCCGAAGAATTCTGGACGAGGGCGCGAAAGCGCTCCTCGCTTTCGCGCCGGTGAACCTCCTCGGCGAGGGCGGCGCTCTCCAACGCGAGCATGACCTCCCTGCTGAGCGCTTCCAGCGTCGCCTGACTATCGTCGGAGAGGGTGGAATCGGTGAGTATGAGGATCGCACCCCTAAGCTGGGCCTGGACGAGGAGCGGGACCAGGAAGGCCGCTTGCGCGTCGGGGTCGAAGCCCAAAGCCTCGAGCTTCGAGCCGTTGGTGATATCGAGACGTTCCGCTTCGACGATACGGCCTTCGTGCAGGCCCGCGCGGACGACGTCGGGGTACTTGTCGAGATAGATCCGTGCCCCCGCGACTTCGCCCGCGCCATCGCCGGTGGCGGCCACGACGGTTGCTTCCTCCAGCGAGCCCGTGGCGATGCCTACCCAGGATCTTGACTCGCCGCCTAGCAGGTCCCGAGTTGCCTTCAGGGCAACCCCGTAGATGCCCTCCCGGTCCGGGGCGGCTACGAGCTCGGCCGCGGTTCTCCTCAAGAGCTTTTCGCGGTCGATGGCCTGCTCGCGAGCTTGCATGATGCCGGCCATGCGTACCAGCACCAGCAAGAACAGTACCACCGAGCCCCCCGCGAGCACGGGCACGTCTATGGTCTCCTCGCGCGCCCACTGGAGAGTTAAGAGGCTTGGCGCCATGAGGGAGGCCACAGCGAGCAACGCGAGACGCCGCCGCGTGAGCCTCGTCTCGGGTTCGAGCACGGTTCTATCGGAGAGGTCCGCCATCGAAGGATGCAATACGGCAACCCCGGCAAACACGAAAAGAAGTAGCTCCAGGGCGTCGATCGGGTTCCCGGTCTTGTAGGTGTCAAAAAGTACTGTCACGGCGTACGCGGCGTCGAAGATCAGCAAGGACACCAGTCCCGTGACAATGGCATAATAGGCGAACGGACGCTCCCCGCGCACGAGCAGCATCCGCACCACGACCGCGAGCAACACCACGTCCATCAGCGGGTAGGTTATAGAGACCAGCCGCTGGAGCAAGGGGAGCGACTGATCTGTCGCGTACGGCTGCATCACGAAGACCCACGCGAGCATCCCCACGCCTACGGCGACGATTATCGGGTCTATCGTGCTGGCCCGGTCGCGGGCGAGCCTCCGGCTCTGGAACATCAGGAGCGCGGCGGCCACACAGGGGTAGGTGGCGATGAAGAACACGTCGGCCACCGACACAGGCTGGGGGCCGATGCCCAGAACTGCTATGTAGTAGACGTAAGTTAAGGAACCAATAATGGGCATCAACATGGCGAACGCTAACACGTACCAGGGCAGCGGCCGTTTGGGGCGGTGCATCAGGATGCCGGCCGCGAACGCGACTTGCGTGGACACGACGACTAGGAGGCGAAGAACTTGCTGCGCGGTTTGTGATGGGAGCAAGAAGTACGCGCCCGTGGCGAACAAGCCCAGCAGCAGGTATACGAACCACGCCCGCAATCGCCTCCCGGTCTTCACTATTCCTGCCGAGTTAGAATGAGTGTGTCGAGAATACGACAGCTTCACTAGTGGGCTCCTTCCGGCAACCCGGCTGCCTCCGTCCTTGGAGGCCCGTGGCTTTGCGTCCCCGCCTCGCGGCTGGTTTGCCTTTTTCAGGACGGGCGTCATTATACTCACAGTACGGGAAATACGACTATATGCCATTCGGTCATTTGTCTTCTGCCAGCTGGCAGAAGACAAGCTACCTGCCCGCCGGGCCGCTCAAGAAAGCTGGAACAGTCTTGACATGTAACGGTCTCGTACGATGTAGACCCGTGCGAACCACTGCTACGTCAATGCTCGTGCACCTCTCCTGAAGGATCATCGTGCACCGGCGGTACGCTGTGGGTCAACCGTACTGCGCTCCATAAACCGAAAACGTGGTCGGGGGTTGGCTTCTCCCTCTAAGCCTAGCGGGCTGCTGGGCGCCGTATACTGGATTCCCTCGAGCCGGCCGATCCGATACCATGAACAGGGCGTCGAGGATGACAGACGAAGGTGGAGAAGGTAAAGCCGGCACTCGAACAGGATCTAGAACGGGCCACAGCACAGCAGGAATCGAGGACGCAGTGCCTGCTCGGTCCGGCCCAGCGGGCGATGGGCGTGTGGTTCTCCCGTCGCTACATCGAGGGTGGACGCTACGCTTGCTACAACGAGAGTGCGGACGAGAAGCGGCGGTCAACAGCGGCCGAACGGCGGACCGGTTTCGACTGGCTTCTGTTCCAGCTGATGCTAAGAGACCAGGCGCGAATCGGTGCATACCGTCGCGACATCTTTGCGACGGTGCCGGGCAAGCGGGTGTTGGAGATCGGTCCGGGGCCGGCGGCCTTGCTCTCCCGTTTGTGCCTCGACGCCGGTGCCGCGTCGGTAATATCGGTCGAGGGCGATCCTTGGGTCGCCGAGCAGGCGGTGCGGCGCCTGCTGCGCGAGCGGCAACACGCCGGCCGCTGGCGGATCGTCCCCGCGTTGTCGACTGACCTCGCCGTCGACGTCGTCGACGGCGATCCGCACTTCGATGTCCTCGTTCTCGAGGTTTACGATACGATCGCCTGCCGAGAGCACGTGGTCGAGACGGTCGCCGACCTGCGGCGGCGAGGCTTTTCGTTCGACGCCGTAGTCTCCAGGGGCTTCGAGACCTGGGTGGGGCCGTCGGCAGCTCCGCCGGCCAGGCCGTTGACGCGGGCCGAGCGACTGCTGTTTGGCTGGGGAGCAGGGTCGGTATCCCGCGTCGAGAGGAAGCTCCGGAATCTACGCTCCACCCTGCACGGAGACCTCGACTTGATCGAGAGTCTGCGGCTCGCGTCCGCGAAGGCGTGGCAGACCGCAGACTTTCAGACGACCGAGCCGGCTCACACCGAGGCGGTGCTCACCTTCGACCTTGCCGACCCCCATCGCTACGGGGGCTTCCTTCTCCACAACCGTTTCTTGTTTCGCAACGGCGTGCTCGATACTAGTGCCACCTCGACGCATTGGGGCGTCTATTTCGTTCCCCTGCCCCTTCCTCGGGACGTCATCAGCGACGCGAGACGCGTGACTCTACGAACGGCGGTGGCCGACCCCGCCCGGCCTTCGTCGTTCACCCTGCAAGCCGAGGTCGCCGGTACAACATCGGCGTCGCAGTCGTTTTGAGGGAGCCCACAAGAGAGCACTAACACGGCCCGCTCGTTGTGGTACAACAGGTGATCACTTAAGCCTTAATATAACTAGTCCCCGGTGGTAGACACCTTCCCCTTTGCAGTTCCTCTGAAGCGCACCCCGGCATCGAGGAGAAAGCGATGTAGCATTCTCGGACCATTACCCGAACTAACAATATGCAGAAACCGAACTGGGAACGACAGGCTATGTATCATGAGGGAGGGCTCATGGTATCCTGCGGCGTGGTTGCATACGGGATGCGGGGCGCCGCTTTCTTTGTAATGCGGTGAAGGCGCGGGCGAGAAAACGGGGGAATCTCAGATGGTGGAAATCGCGGTTCCTCAAAAGAGTGCTTCACTCTGGGCCCAGACCGACCTTCGAACACCTTTCTCCGGATCGGGCTTTGAGCCTGCCACCCTGATCGATCTCTTGAGCTGGAGGGCCACCCATCAACCCGGGCGGGAGGCCTACACCTTCCTAGGAGACGGGGAAGCGGAAGAACGTTCCGTAAACTACCGGGATATGGATCGACGGGCCCGGTCTGTCGCTTCCCGGCTGCAGAACATGGGAGTTGCGACCGGAGAGCGCGTCCTTTTGCTCTACCCTCCGGGACTGGAATACGTCTCCGCTTTTCTCGGTTGCCTGTACGCGGGGGTAATCGCCGTGCCCGCCTACCCGCCCCGACTCAGCCGGCCCATATCCCGGCTCCGGGCCATCGCGGCGGATTCGAAGGCGACGGTTGCGCTCACCACTACTCACATCTTGTCTAACCTGGGGCGCCGGCTCGCGCACGCCCCGGAGATGAAGTCGCTGCTCTGGTTAGCCCCCGACGATAGCAAAGACTCGGCGCGAGAATGGCGCTGTCCCGAGATAGACGGCAACACGCTGGCTTTCCTGCAGTACACCTCGGGCTCCACGGCCGCGCCCAAGGGGGTGATGGTCACCCACGCCAACCTGCTACACAACCTTGCCATGATCTATCACGGTCTTGAGTTCACGCCGGATAGCCGGCTGGTGAGCTGGTTACCCCCCTACCACGACATGGGGCTGATCGGTGGGGTGCTGCAGCCCCTCTACGGTGGCTTCCCGGCCACGCTTATGCCGCCGGTCTCCTTTTTGCAACGTCCCCTCGGGTGGCTGCGGGCCATCTCCCGTTTGGGGGCCGACACCGGCGGTGGGCCGGACTTTGCCTACGATCTCTGTTCAAGCAAGATCACCCCCGAAGAGCGAGCGACTCTCGATCTTAGCAGCTGGACGGTAGCTTTCAACGGTGCCGAGCCTATCCGACAGGAGACCCTGGAGCGGTTCGCGACGACCTTTGCGCCCTGCGGCTTCCGCCGGGAGGCGTTTTATCCCACCTACGGACTCGCGGAAGCGACCTTGATCGTTTCCGGCGGTTCGAAAACGGCTCCGCCCGTCGTGCTCTGTGTGGAAGGAGCGGAGCTCGAGCGCGATCGGGTGGTCGTGGCGTCCGCCGGGGACAAGAGCACCCGGACGCTGGTGGGCTGTGGGCGGGTTCTGGCGGACCAGAAGATTGTCGTGGTCAACCACGAATCTCACACCCGCTGCCCGAGCGACCGGGTGGGGGAGATTTGGGTGTCGGGCTCCAGCGTTGCCCAGGGGTACTGGGGCCGGCCTGAGGAGACGAAGCACGCTTTCCGGGCGTACCTGGCGGACACGGGCGAGGGGCCTTTTCTGCGGACCGGCGACCTGGGCTTTCTCCACGACGGGGAGCTGTTCGTGACGGGACGGCTAAAGGACCTCATCGTCATCAGAGGACTCAACCATTACCCGCAAGACATAGAGCAGACGGTGGAGCGAAGCCACGTGGCTCTGCGTCCGGATGGTTGCGCAGCGTTTTCGGTGACGTCCGACGAAGGTGAGCAACTGGTGGTCGTTCAGGAGCTGGAACGCCGCTACGTAAGAAACACGGACGTGAGCGAGGTGGTCGCGTCCGTACGGCGCGCGGTGGCAGAGCACCACGAGTTGCAGGTCCACGCCGTCGTCCTGGTCAGGACCGGGAGCATCCCGAAGACTTCTAGCGGCAAGATCCAGCGACGGGCGACCAGGGCCGCCTATTCGGACGGTACCCTGGCCGTTGTGGCGACGGCCGTGTTGCGGGACGGTGGGGGCGAGCAGGATGGCGGGGCGGAGACCGTGAGCTCCGAGTCGCCGACGACGGGTCTCCACGAAGCCCAGACCGATCGCGTTCTCTCCATCGTTCGAGACTTCGTTCGGCGAAGGGGACGCTCGGAGCCCGCGCGACTCACCGACTCCCTGCAGGGGGATCTCGGGCTCGACTCGTTGGCCCTCGCCGAGCTATTGATCGAGGTGGAGATGGCCTTCGACGTGCGTCTGCAATTGGGCGATGCGGTCATCGCCGATCTGCGGACGGTCGAAGACGTCTGCGGCGTGGTACGCAAAGCCCCCAAAACCGGCGCAGGGAATTCGTCGGCGCCCGACGGGCTCGCAGGGCTGCAGGAGCGGATATTCCGGCGGATTCCTCAGCTCGGTGCCGTCGTGGGCGAGCAGGACGGTAGGAACGTCAAGATCGACGGGCGCTGGTACTCGGATTTCGCGTCCGCGAACTACCTGGGCCTGGATCTGCACCCCGCGGTTCAGGCCTCGATCCCGGAGGCGGTAAAGCGTTGGGGCGCGCACCCGAGCTGGACCAGGGCCGTGGCTTCTCCGCAGATCTACGAGGACCTCGAGCGGGAGATCGCAAGGTTCATCGGGGCCCCGCACGTCCTGGTGTTTCCAACCATCACCCTGCTCCACAGCGGCGTCCTGCCCGTGCTCGCGGGCAGCGACGGCGCGATCCTCCTGGATCGGGCCGCCCACAATTCGATGCAGGAGGCGGCCCAGCTCGCCGGAGCCCGGGGTACGGTCGTGGACTGGTTCGACCACAACGACCCGCACGACCTGGAGGAGCGGTTAGAGCACCATCGGGAGCGGCCCCGGAAGCTAATAGCCATAGACGGTGTCTACTCGATGTCCGGCGCCTATCCCCCGCTGCCGGAGTTCGCGCGGCTGGCGCGCAAGCACGGCGCCCGGGTGTACGTGGACGACGCCCACGGTCTCGGCGTCATCGGCGAGAACCCTACGCCGGACAACCCCTACGGGGAGCTGGGCAACGGCGTCGTCCGCCACTTCGGCCTGCGCTACGGTGACGACATCGTCTACGTCGGCGGCATGTCGAAGGCGTTCTCCTCGATGGCCGCCTTCGTCAGCTGCACGGACGAGGACGAGAAGCGACGGCTGTCCATGGTTTCGACCGCGGTCTTCTCCGGGCCGTGCCCCACGGCGAGCCTGGCGAGCGCCCTGGCCGGGCTGAGGATCTCGCAAGACGACGAGGGATCGGCTATCCGTCGGCGTCTGCTGGGCCTGACCCGACAGCTGGTCGCGGGGGCACGCGCGTTAGGTTTCGGCGTAGACAACAACGAGCTGTTCCCGCTGGTCAGCGTGAGGATCGGCGCTGTGCCCGACGTCGTCGAGGCCTGCAATGTGCTGTGGGAGCACGGCATCCTGATCACGCCCGCGCTGTTCCCGGCGGTGCCCGTCGACCGCGGTGCGCTGCGCTTCACGCTCACCGCGGCCAACACCGAAGAGCAGGTTCGACGGGCGATCGAAGCGCTGCGGAAGTTGCGCGAAGAGACCTCCCCGGAAAGGAGCAAAGATAAAATCGATCGTCATAACCGGCGTTTCCTCGGGGATCGGTCGCGCAGCGGCCAAGGAGTTCGTTGAGCACGGCTACCGCGTCTTCGGCGGCGTGCGCAAAGAAGAGGACGCCAATCGCCTGACGGCGGAACTGGGGTCGGGCTTTACCCCGCTGCTATTCGACGTCACGGACAGCGCAGCCGTGCACAGGGCCGCGGGTGAAGTAGAAGAGACCGTAGACGGCGCCGGTCTGGCGGGCCTTGTAAACAACGCCGGCACCGCCCTCGCCGGCCCGCTCATGCACCAGCCCCTGGACGAGGTGCGCCGGCACTTTGAGGTCAACGTGTTCGGCTTGATTTCTGTGACCCAAGCGTTCCTGCCGTTGTTGGGGGCCAAGGATCACCCGGCGCACAAGCCAGGTAGGATCGTTAACGTCAGTTCGGTCAGCGGGAGGGTAGCCGAACCGTTTATCGGTGCCTACGCCGGGAGCAAGCACGCCGTGGAAGCTATCTCCGACTCTCTAAGGCGGGAACTGATGCTGTACGGTATCGACGTGATCGTCGTCAGGCCCGGGGCGGTCAAGACCCCGATCTGGGAGAAGGGGGCAGTACCCGTGATTAGCGGGAGGTACCACCGAACCGATTATTCCGGTCCTCTGAACAGGTTCCAGGATTTTGCTGAGAAGCTGGTCAGCGGCGGCGACCCGCCCGAAAAAATCGGCAAGTTCATCCGCAAGGTGTTTGAGGCCAGAAGGCCTAAAACCAAGTACGCTATCGTATCCGGCAGGTTCGCGGACTGGATCGTCCCCACCACCTTGCCCGACCGCTGGCTGGACCGCCTCGTCGGTAGAAGCCTGGGTCTTACACAGACCACCAAACAACGTCACAGGCGATGAGGGTAGTCGCCTGGGCGGTTTATTAGGGTGCCGAGGGTCAAAATCGACAAGGAGTGCGGTTGAGCGCACACGAAGGCCGTCGAGTGCCGAGGCGGGCGTTCGCGGCCTTGCGTCCGCTGCGCCACCGCGACTTCCGCCTGCTGTGGACGGGCCTCGCGGTCTCGCTGGTCGGCAGCGGGCTGTGGCTGGTCGCGCTGGCCTGGCAGGTGATCGAGCTCGGCGGCGGACCCGCCCAGCTCTCGCTGGTCAGTGCCCTCTACGGCGTCGGCGTGCTCACGTTCGTGCTGGTCGGAGGTGTCGTCGCCGACAGGCTGCCGCAGCGGCTCGTCATGCTCGCCTCGGACCTGGTCCGCGCCGCTGTCCTCCTCGCCCTCGGTGCGCTCTCGCTCACGAGCACTTTAGAGCTCTGGCACCTCGCCGTGGGTAGCCTGTTGATCGGGGCCGGCGAGGCGTTCTTCGTCCCCTCCTACACCGCCCTCTTGCCTCGGCTGCTCCCCGAGGAAGAGCTGCTCCCCGCCAACGGCCTGGAGGGGACGCTAAGGCCTCTCGCCCAGCAGGGGGCGGGACCTGCGGTGGGCGGAGTCGCGGTCGCGGCGCTCTCGCCGGGAGTCGCTATCCTGACCGGCGGACTGACATACGTCATCTCCGCTGGCTGCCTGCTGGCCATGAACGTCCGACCGGCGAAGGGTTCGGGACCGTCAGCGAGCGCACCCGACTTAGAGAGTGCAGCGTCGGTCTTAGCCGACCTGCACGAGAGCTTTCGCTACGTACGCGAGACGAGCTGGCTGTGGGCGTCGATTTTGTTCGCGCTGGCCCTCGTGTTGCTCATTATGGGCCCGCTCGAGGTGCTGCTCCCCTTCGCCGTGCGCGACAACCTCGGGGGCGGGGCCGACGACTACGGCCTGGCGCTCGCCGCCTTCGGGGTCGGTGGGGCCGCGGGTGCCCTGGCCATCTCCTCTGGGCGGCTGCCGCGCCGCTACCTGACCGTGATGCTGCTCATGTGGGGTCTCGGAGCTCTGCCGTTCGCCGTCGTGGGGTTGGCGAACTCGCTGTGGGTGGTGTGCGTGGCCCTGTTCGCCGTCGGCGCGGCCTTTTCCGCTGGCTTGGTGATCTGGGGTACCCTGCTCCAACGCCGGGTGCCTGATGGTCTGCGTGGGCGCGTCTCGAGCCTCGACTTCTTCGTCTCTTTGGCCCTGATGCCCGTTTCGATGGCCATTGCCGGCCCGGCTGGAGCCGCCTTCGGGCTGGAGGCAGTCTTCCTCGTCGCCGGGACCGTGCCCGCTTTTCTCGCCGCCACGGCGATCCTGATCCCGCGGCTCGACCGCGATGAGCTCGCTCACCCGCTCGACCATCCGGCCGCCGGTGAACCCGCCGGAACCGATCCGCCGAGTGGGAATGGGAAAGAGGGCACTAGCTAGGGCCCACGGTTCGTCTCGCAGCCGCGCCCGGTCTGGCCAACATGCGCGCAGAAGTCGAGGCTCGAGCTTAAGAGTCTCTGCCGACGGGTTTTTGGTAGTTGCAGCTGGTTGCAGGATCCGCTTATCTGCAACGTTTTAGCCTGTTCAGCGTAACTGGTTGTCGCTGTAAGTTTCACCAGACTAGTGTCAAAACTAGTGTCAAGAAATGTCACGCTAGACAATGAGAGCGACACTTCCACTATCGTCGGAGAGGGTTTAGCGTTGCCCGTGTGAGACTTTTGTAATGTAGTGACTGGAGAGGCAGTGAAAAGGCTGAGGCCAAATTAGCGGACAAGCGACGGTATGGCAGCTACTTGCTTAGATCTTCGCACCCGGAGTACGTGCTAGGCGCACTCCAACATGCCGTGAGATCAGCAGAGACAGCGTCGCTTTCAGGGTTGCGCTATATCGCCCTTTCCCGTTGCGTGAACTGCTCTGTGCCCTTGCCTGCTCGAGCAAACGGCGTGTGCTCGCTTCGCGCAGCGCTTCCTCACGGTAGTGCTTGCTCCAAGAGTGGAGGTCGTATGGGTTGTTCATCGCCTCTCCTTTCGTCGTTTGCAGGCGGCTCCTTCGTGCCAGCCTGCGCCTTTACGCTTCGAAGTCAGCTTAAAGGGCGACCGTTAGCGAGGCGTTAGCAGAGAGGGATGGGTATGCTCATATTGGTGGTCCCTATTTGTGGTACCCTGCGTGGTGTTCCTCGGCAACCCTGACGAAGGTGTGGTTCTCTCGCTCAGCCGCGGAGGTATGCCAAGAAATTGGCCGGAGTTAGCGATCGGCCGGATAGCCGACGACCCGATATTCTGAGTTCTGAGGTTCTCTAATCGGTACCGAGTGGTTGCCGCTCAGCCATCTTGGCGCCGATTTGCTCGCGCGAGGTGACGCCGAGCTTCTTAAGCACGTTTGAGACGTGCCTGTGGACGGTGCGCTCGGAGAGGAATAGCTCTGAGGCGATGCGGCGGTTGGTGAAGCCTCGTGCCACCAGCTTCGCTACCTCCTCCTCGTGGCGGGTAAGGGGGGCTGACGGCTGAGCCGGGGCGGGCTTCTCCATCGTGAGCGCAAATTCTATGGCCTCTTCTTCGGTCATGGCCTTGCCCTCCACTCGTCGATCGCCTAGGAATGAAGCGCGAGCGGGTTCAACCGTCGAGGATAAGCAGCTGGAGGCGGGACCTCGCGAATCTTGCCGGGGACTTCGGGCCAGGTCGGTTCGTGCTGGGAGCCTTAGGTGGTGTGATGTCGGGAGTTGGAGAGCCAGTTGGTTGGGGAATCGACGTCGCCAACTTAGGATATCTTTCTCTTACTTGGGGGAATTACAGCGATTATTGGTGGGCCAGCGACCTCGGGGCGTCGTACGCTCAAGCTGAAGAACACGGGGTCAGCCTCGACGAACAGGCCGCGGCCAACTCGGCAGCAATATTATTGAACACGGCTACTCTTGGTCTTTACAGTGCTCCCGACGCTATTGAGCAGCTAGTAAGCGCTGATACAGCGCCAGAGGATCGTGGTGCGGCTGCGGCCCAACTTGCCTTCGCATATCTTGGCTTAAGAGGTGCCCTAAGGAGCCAACAGCTTACGACCAGCAGTAGACCGGTTACCTCGGCTGCCACTGCAGCTGAAACACGTGCGGTACTAACTCCGGAACCCCCTGCCGCTCCTCCACCCCCTGCAGGGGGTGGAGGAGCGGGGAAAACTGGTAGGGCCGAATTCTATGGAACAGAGACTGGCCAAACTGTTCCCGTGAGAACCCCCGCCGGCAGACCTATAACGGCACATGCGGCAGAACGGATGGGCGAGCCACCCCGGGGGCGGCGGGTATCTACACCGGAGGAAGCGGATATCCTGGCGGAGACAGGTGCCTTCAAGAAAATGGAAATCGGCTTCCCTGAAGCCAATCCTAACGATATCAGTGGCTGGAGAGCGTCCGTAACGTTAGAAAGAGGAGATCTGCCGGGAAAACCCTCCGTCGTTGTGTCTTTAGACTGGCAAGAACGGCTCGTCTCCGTAATTATAAGTGCCTAAGACACCTCCGGTTAGATGACCTGTATTCCAGCCCCACGCGGCTATTGCGACAGACGCAGGCGCATTCATCGCGGCGTCGCCCCCTGCTCCCCACACGCCGCCTTTCGCGCCGCTGCATCTTAATGCACGCTTTCTATAGCGGTAGTCAGTACAGTTGCCCATCTCTGTGCTGTATATCTTCGAGGGTAGAGCAGAGGGCACTGGGAGGCCGACACGGTGAGACTTGGCAAGCGAAGAGCGAGGGTTCACTATCAGTGAACCCCGCCATAGATGTTGTGGTTACCCCTGGGTGGACGGTCGGAGGCCTTCGAACTTATGATCATCTACTGCTTAAAACAGCGCGTCCGTTGGGCGGACCGGCTCATGTGCGGGGATCTGACATGAGCCCGTTAGTGTCAAATTAGTGTCAATAGCCCTGGTGTACTCACCGGGATTCTTTCATTTCTTCACCATTTGCAGGAGAAAAGTGAGCCGCCCAGGACTCGAACCTGGAACCTAGAGATTAAGAGGACCTTGCGCCCACCCCGAGCGGTCCAGATCGGCCCCGGTCGGCCCAGGTTGTAGCCGGATTGCGGGCTCTCAGAGGCGCAGATAGTCCGACGGATGCCCTGGGATACAATCGTGGTCGTGGTAAGTTCGTGGTAAATCGTGGTAGTGGAGGGTGGCTGGACCGATGCCCAACAGGGAAAGGTTACGGCGCTTGTCCGTCACGATGACCGGACTGCGGCGGTCATGAAGGCTTCGCTAGAGGGCGTAGAAAGAAAGCTCCGCTGGGACGCGCCAACTCCAGCTCGTCCCTGGGGTGGCCGACCGCTAGTGTCCTGGGTTAGGGTGGGCATACGATCCTTTTTCACCAAGGTGCCTGGAGAGGCTGTATGAAAAGTGGTCGTGGGAGGGTATTTCGCTACTCTAGCAGGTATGAGAAAGCCTTACCCAACGGATGTTTCCGACGCCGAATGGAGCTACATCGAGCCTCACTTGCCCGCTCCCAACGGCCATGGCCGGCCGAGGACCCACAGTCTTCGTCGTAAGATCCTGAACGCCATCTTCTATCTCTTAAAGAGCGGTTGCCAGTGGCGCATGCTTCCCCACGACTTCCCCAGGTGGCCCACCGTCTAGCACTACTACTTCAGAACTCTAGGCGCCTAGAGTAGGCACCTGGGAGAGGATCAACCGGGCCATCCGCGAACGGTTGCGGGTCCGTTTGAAGAGGGATCCCCAGCCCAGCGCCAGCGTGGTGGATTCCCAGGGGAGGTCAAGACTACCGCGGTAGGCGGGGAACACAGGGGTTAGGACGGCGGCAAGAAGGTAAAGGGCAGATTAAGCGCCACCTCTTCTTGGTGGACCTTGAGAAGGCTTCGTGCTCTCAAAGCCAAGGTCATGAGCGCCAAGGTAATGGATCACGAGGGGGGATCAAGGCGCTACTGCGGCGGGCAGACGAGCGATTTCCTCGCCTCTCTCACCTGTGGTTGGACGCTGGCTACAGGGGAGAAGACAAGGGCGCCGATTGGGTAGAGAAGACTCTGGGCTGAAGCGTGGAGCTCGTCGAGCGCCCACGAAAGCCCGCCCCCAAAGAGGTGTTGATGTGATGTGGGAGAGGGAATGGGCCATAGAGGGTGTGGCCGTAGATTGGCAGAAACTATTGTCCCCAAAGGCTTTGTGGTGTTGCCGAGGCGGTGGGTGGTGGAAGGGACGTTGTCCTGGATCGACCAGAACAGGAGGATGAGCTTAGAGACTACGAGAGGTTATGTGCGAGCGGCGAAGCGTTGGTGTACGCTGCCATGATTTCGCCTCATGACGAGGCGCCTCGCCCGTGTTTGAGGACTTTTCTTACAGCTTCGGAAGAGACGTTCTCGGAAGTTCGGCTCACGGCCTACTACTGCGGCACGACAGCGACGGCGTCCATCTCCACCAGGAAGTCCGGATGCGCAAGACCCGAGACGAACACCTCCGTGATAGCAGGAGGGTTGGGCGTCTGGGGCCAGGCGTTCTGGAACGCCGCAAAGCCTGCCTGCAGTGATTGCCCCTCGACTACATAGATGTTCCACTTGATGATGTGC
>Ga0126314_10000378_pt1 | contig 21856 bp, 19 predicted proteins | sample Plot105B_FD_92535 | JGI IMG/M metagenome (GOLD analysis project Ga0126314, IMG submission 92535) | Serpentine soil microbial communities from UC McLaughlin Reserve, CA, USA - Plot105B | ecosystem: Environmental > Terrestrial > Soil > Grasslands | place: USA: UC McLaughlin Reserve, Lake County... | reverse complement strand
TACACGTGAACGAGCAAAGGGTACAGACTGTACAGGTCGCGGCGTGTCTCGAAGAAGGAGGTGTCTAGGCCTCTTAGCTCCGCGTAGCGCTCCAGGAAAGCATGGCCGAAGGAGTCGAAGAGGCTGATGAAGGCCAGTTCTATCTCCGGGTCGGAGTAGTAGATGGCGGGGTCCAGGAATGCGGTTATGCGATCCCCCCGCGCCAGTACGTTGGCGCTCCAGACGTCGCCGTGGATGAGCGCGGGAGGGTTCGGTTCCCCGATCAGAACGTCCAGCCGCTCCGCCAGCCTCTCGACCCTGCGTAGATCCTCGGTCGGCAACCTTCCCGCCTCGTGGGCGATGTTCGCGATGTAAAGTAGGCGATGGTCGCGAAAGAACTCTACCCAGTTTTCCGTCGTAGGATTGGGCTGGTTCAGGTTGCCGATGAGAGTGTCACACTCCAGGCCGTAGGTGTGGGAGGTAATATCGTGCAACCCGGCCAGGAGCTCTGCTGCGTGGTTCTCGGCACCTTCCGAGAAGCGGCTGCTACCTTCTTTGAACTCCATCAGGAGTAGGTTTTCCGAGCCGTGGTAGACCTCGGGGACGGGAAGTTCGCTCTTCTGCCTGAGGTAGCGGAGCATGTAAGCCTCGCGCTCAAGGTGCGACTCGCCCTCCCTATCCACCTTGGCGACGAGCGGGGTGCCGTCCTCCAGCTCCGCCCTGTAGACCTCCCCGATGCAGCCGCCCCCGAGAGGACGCACGGAGAGCAACCGCCCTCCCAGGTGCGCCTCGATTCCTCCGGCGACGATCCTCTCAGCCACGGTCCGTCAGGTGACGGGCACGGACGTCATCGAGGAGACCCTCGGATGCCTCTTCGATCAGACCGAGGACGTGGGCGAAACCATCGGGACCAAGATAATACGGGTCGGGAACCTCAGGCCCGGTCGAATCGGCTGCGAAATCCAGGAAAGGTCTCACCACAGCGGTACCCTGGCAGAGGGCCGAGACCGTACTGTAGTTCTCCTCGTCCATCGTCAGGATGTAATCGAACCTCTGGCAGTCTTCGGGTTCCAAAAGGCGAGCCCGCTGGCCCGAGATGTCTACCCCACGTGAGAGCGTGCTTTCCTGGGCCCTCGGGTCTGGTGGCTCCCCGGCGTGGTAGAAGCCGTGGGTACCCGCCGAGTCAACCGCTATCTCCCCGGCCAATCCCTCGCGCCGGGCGACGTTCTCGAAGACACCCTGTGCCATCGGACTGCGACAAATGTTCCCCGTGCAAATGAAGAGGATGCTGACCATAGACACGATTCTAAGGTATTGCCAGCCGGGAATCAGTTCTCGGATGAAAGCTGGCAGCAGAGCGGCTAGACTGATCCTTTCGACTCTTTGAACGAAGGAGAGAGATATGGCGGAGGTACGCAAGGTCGGGATGCTGACGGGGGGCGGGGACGCCCCCGGATTGAACGGTGTGATCCGGGCCGTCACGACGAAGTGCGTCGAAGACTACGGCTACGAGGTCGTCGGCCTGAAGCGCGGCTGGAAATCTCTGCTCGATCCCGAACCCGACACGGTGATGCCCCTCGGCACCGACGATGTGCGCTACATCTTGCAAGAGGGCGGCACCATCCTCGGCTCTTCGCGTACGAATCCCTACAAGAACGAAGGCGACGCGGAGAAGGTCGTCAAGCAGATGGAGGAGTTCGGTGTGGACGCCCTCGTCGCCATCGGCGGGGATGACACATTGGGTGTGGCGAAAAGGCTCTACGACGACTTCGGGGTGCAGGTCGTGGGATGCCCCAAGACCATCGACAACGACCTCTCGGCGACGGATACGACCTTCGGGTACGATACCGCCGTCTCCATCGCCACGGACGCCATCGATAAGCTGCGCACCACGGCCAAGAGCCACGAGAGAGTGATCGTGGTCGAGGTGATGGGGCGGCACGCTGGTTGGATCACCTGGGGCGCAGGCCTCGCCTCCGCAGCAGACGTCACCCTGATCCCCGAGGTGGAGCCAGATCTCGAACAGATAGCGAACATCTTCGAGAAGCGCGCGCAGAACGGCGAGAAGTGGGGACTCGTCGCGGTGAGCGAGGGCGTAACCCTCTCCGAAGAGTTCATGACCCAGAACGCGGAGACCGACGAGTTCGGCCACGTGAGGCTAGGCGGCATCGCCGAAACTCTGGCCGGGGAGATCGAAGAGCGCACCGGCATCGAAACGCGCCAAGTGGTCCTCGGCCACCTGCAGCGCGGCGGCACCCCCACGGCCTTCGACCGCATCCTGAGCACCCGCTACGGGCTCAGGGCCGCCGAGGCCGTAAAGGCCGGCGAATGGGGCCAGATGGTAGCCCTGCGCGGCAACGAGATCGTGACCGTCGACCTCTCGGAGGCAACCGAGGAGACCAAGACCGTCCCCGACGATTTCTACAAGGTACTCGAGACGTTCTTCGGATGAAGGGGAGTAGGGAAAGGTAGACGCGACTCGCGGGGGCGGTTTGTTCGAGGGGTTCGAGAGGGAACGGGTAACGACAAGGGGGGCGGAGATAGACCTTGTCCGTAAGGGGGACGGGCCGCCTGTACTACTTTTGCACGGCTATCCGCAGACGCATGCGATGTGGCACCTGGTGGCACCGCGGCTGGCGGAGGAGTTCACGGTCGTTGCTACAGATTCGCGGGGATATGGCGACAGTTCCAAGCCTTTCGGAGACGAGGATCACTCGACGTACTCCAAGCGGACGATGGCCGGGGAGCAGGCCGCGGTCATGGAGTCTTTGGGTTACGACACTTTCGCCATCGTCGGCCACGACAGGGGAGGACGGGTCGGGCATAGGATGGCGCTTGATCTCCCGGAGCGCGTCACGAGGCTCGCGGTTCTCGATATCGTGCCGACCCGCCACGTCTTCCGAACGGTGGGCAAGGATCTGGCGACAGCCTACTATCACTGGTTCTTCTTTATCCAGCCCTACGATTTGCCGGAGACCCTGATCGGGGCCGACCCCTCCTACTACTTGCGCAAGAAACTCGGCGGCTGGGGTACGGCCCTGGAGATCTTCGCACCCGAGGCCCTCTCCGAGTACGAACGCTGCTTCGACGCCGCCACGATCCACGCGAGCTGCGAGGACTACAGGGCCTCAGCGTCCATCGACTTCGTCCATGACGAAGCAGATTGGGAGGCAGGCCGCAAGATAGAGTGTCCGTTACTGGCCCTGTGGGGCGGACGGGGCGTGATGGAGAGGATCTACGACGTAGAAGCGGTCTGGCGCGAGTACGCGAGCGACGTGAGGGGCAAACCCCTCGACGCCGGACACTTCCTCGCCGAAGAACGGCCCGAAGAGACCACGCAGGAGTTGAGGAACTTCCTGGTAGGGTAGTAATCGGGTAGGGTGCTCCTGGATACACACGGTGTCTGCCCTCGTGGATTCCCGCTTTCGCGGGAATGACGGGTATGGGAGGGCACTTTATGGCCGCCCGAACGCATTCCCTGCGGGTAGATTCTTGCAGAACCTGTAGCCTGAAGCCTCTTCAATGCGGTACGTTGCGCGGGCGGTTCGCGAACCGCCCTACATGGCGGATGTGCTAACCGACCTCTTCGTTTTCCGAGGCGTGGGCGCCGATGCGGCGGTAGCGTTCGTAGCGGACTTCGCGGAGGGTCTCCGGATCGGTGTCGGAGAGGCCGGTGAGCACGCGGTCGAGTGCTTTGCCTACGGCTTCTATGGTGGTCGAGGGGTCGTTGTGGGCACCGCCTAAAGGTTCGGGGACTATTTCGTCCACAATGCCGCGTCCCTTCATGTCCGCCGCCGTGAGCTTGAGCGCTTCGGCGGCCTCGGCGGCCCGGCTAGGGTCGCGGAAGATTATGGAGGCGCATGCTTCGGGCGCTATGACGGAGAGGTAGGAGTTCTCGAGCATACCGACGTAGTCTGTTGCGCACATGGCGAGCGCCCCGCCCGAACACCCCTCCCCGATAATTACCGAGATCACAGGCACCGGTATTTTGGCCAATGCCATCAGATCGGCGGAGATGGCCCAGGCCTGTCCCCGCTCCTCCGCACCACTTCCGGCAAAGGCGCCGGGCGTGTCGACGAGCACGACCACGGGCAGCCCGAACCTGGCGGCGAGTTCGTAGAAGCGCTTGACCTTGCGGTAGCCTTCCGGGTGGGCCATCCCGAAGTTGCCCTTCACCCTGCTGTTGACGTCAGTACCTTTATCGTGGCCGAGGAGGACAACATTGTGCTCTCCTATTCTGGCGAGTCCGCCCCGCACGGCGGGGTCGTCGCCGAAGAACCTGTCGCCGGAGAGTTCGTAGAAATCGTCGGCCAGGGAGTCGCGGTAGGCCCTGAAGTTCGGACGTTCGGGGTGACGGGCGACCTGTACGCGCTGGTAAGGGGAGAGGTTGGAGTAGATGCGCCTGCGGGCCGCGTCGAGGGCGTCTTCGAGGCGGGAGATCTCCCCCCGCAGTTCTTCGCTCGGGCCGGCGAGCCGCCTGAGCTCGGCGATGCGCTCCTCGAAGTCCTTGATCGGGCGCTCGAAGTCCAGGATCATGGCAAGAACCCCAACAGCCGTTCGAGGTCCCCCTTCAAACTGAGACGGTGCACGATGCGGTCGACCATCCCGTGCTCCCTCTGGAACTCGGCAGTCTGGAAACCCTCGGGCAGCCTCTCGCGGGTCGTCTGCTCGATGACCCTGGCGCCGGTGAACCCGATCCTGGCCCCAGGTTCTGCCAGGACCACGTCGGCCGCCGTGGCGAACGAGGCCGTCACCCCCCCGAAGGTGGGGTCCGTCAGCACGGAGACGTAGGGCCAGGAACCCTCTACGTAGCGCGAGAGGGCGACGCTGGTCTTGGCCATCTGCATCAGCGAGTAGACGCCCTCGAACATCCTAGCCCCTCCGGAAGCCGAGACGACGACGAGCGGCAGCTCCTCCGCACCCGCGAACTCGATGGTCCTCGCGACCCTCTCCCCGACCGCGCTCCCCATGGAACCCCCGATAAACCGGAAGTCGAGAACGGCGAGTGCCACTCTCCTACCCCCGATGGCTCCTGTCCCACTCAAGATGGCGTCATCGAGCCCCGTCTTCGCGCGCGCCTTCTCGAGCCTCTGGCGGTAATCTTCGAACCCGAGAGGGTCGTCGGCGACGATGCTCCCGTCCCGCTCCTGGAAACTGCCCGTGTCGGTGAGGAGCCTTATCCGCTCGGGCGCAGAGAGAGGGTAATGGAACTCGCAGTGGGGACAGACGTTGAAACGGGCTCTGAGGTCCTTCTCGTAGATCGGCTGCCCGCACTTTTCGCACTTGGTGAAGACCGAGTCCATGGGCCCGACGCCGCTCTCGGTCTCGGGGGCGCTCCTGGAGTACTCTCTGCGTTTGCTCAGCCAGTTCCTGATGCTTGGCCTCCCGCCTCTACTCCGGAGAGTGCCTCGCGCACCTCGCGAAGCCACGCTCCGGCATACTCCGGACCGCCTTCCTCGACGAGCCTCATGAGCTTGCTCCCGATGGCGATCCCATCGGCCTCCTGCGCGGCTTCGACGGCGGCCTCAGCCGATCCTATACCGAAACCGAGTACAACAGGCGCTTCGGTCTTCGTCCGCACGCGCCTGAGAAGCTTGACGGCGCCTGGCGGCAGGGTGTCGCGCACGCCGGTTACCCCGGCCACGGAGACGCAGTACACGAAACCGGTCGCCATCTCTCCCACACGCAAGACGCGGTCGTCGGTCGAAGTCGGGGCGACGAGCGGACAGAAGCCGACGCCGGCATCAGCCGCGAGTTCGGCAAATTGGCCGGCCTCATCGACGGGAAGGTCAGGGATCAAGAGCCCCGAGACCCCAGCCTCCGCGGCCTCCCGCAGAAACCCCTCGGCCCCACGCGCGAAGATAACGTTGTAGTAGAGGAGGAAAACCGCGGGTACCCGTCCCGAGAAACCGGAGGCCAGATCCAGGCAGTAGTCGAGGTCGGCGCCGTTCTCGAGGGCGAGCGTCGAGGTGTCCTGGATCGTGGGCCCGTCGGCGAGCGGGTCGGAGAAGGGAACCCCGATCTCGAGCACGTCGGTCCCGGCCTCCAGGTAAGCCTCCCCCACCTCCCGCGCCCCTTCCAGCGAGGGGTAACCGCCGGTGAGGTAAGGGAGCAGGGCGGTCCGCCCTTCCCGGAAGGCCTCCCTCACGCGTGCGCCGCTCAAAAGGTCGCTTCGTCCTTTCCCGAAGCAGGGGACGAGGACTCTGCATCGGATACGGCTTCCGCTTCTTCCGCGCCGATGCCGAGCGCGTCTGCGGCGACCTCGACATCCTTGTCGCCACGCCCCGAGATGTTGACGACCATGTTCTTTCCCCGGCCGAGCTCTCTGGCCACCTTCTCGGCGTAGAAGAGGGCGTGGGCCGTCTCGAGCGCAGGGATTATGCCTTCTAGACGAGAGCACGTCTGGAGAGCCTCGAGCGCCTCCTCGTCGGTGACGCTCGCGTACTCGGCGAGGCCTTCATCCTTGAGATAAGCGTGTTCTGGTCCCGTGGCAGGATAATCGAGGCCAGCGGAGATGGAGTGGGCTTCGCGGATCTGGCCCGCTTCCGTCTGCAGCACGTAGCTCATCGCCCCGTGCAACACGCCCAGTCTGCCTTCGGCGAGAGAAGCTCCATGCTCTCCCGTGGCGAGCCCTCGTCCCGCCGCCTCGACGCCGACGAGCCGAACATTCTCTCTTCCGACGAAGGGGTGGAAGGCGCCTATAGCATTCGAGCCTGCGCCGACGCAGGCGACGATGGCGTCAGGGTCGCCGCCGAGGCGTTCGCGGCACTGGGCCTCTATCTCCGTCCCTATAACGGCCTGGAAGTCGCGTACGATCCTCGGGTATGGCGCTGGGCCGACGACGCTCCCTATGATGTAGTGGGTGTCTTCTACGTTCGCCACCCAGTCCCTGATCGCCTCGTTGACGGCGTCTTTGAGGGTACGGGAACCGGAAAAGACGGGTACGACCTCGGCCCCAAGGAGCTTCATCCGCACGACGTTCAGCCTCTGGCGGCGGGTGTCTTCCTCGCCCATGTAGACGACGCACACCTTGCCGTAGAGGGCTGCGACGGTGGCCGTGGCGACGCCGTGCTGGCCTGCTCCGGTCTCGGCGATGATGCGTTGTTTGCCCATACGGTCGGCGAGCAGTATCTGGCCCAGGGTGTTGTTGATCTTGTGCGCCCCTGTATGCGCGAGGTCCTCGCGCTTGAACCAGACGTTGGCCCCGCCCCACCTCGCGGTAAGGCGCTCGGCGTACATCAGGGGGGTCGGCCGGCCGACGAAATCCCTGGCCAGACGGTCCTTTTCCTCGCCGAACTCGGGGTCGCTCTTGTAGCGTTCGTAAGCCTCTTCGAGCTCTTCCAGGGCGTGGATCAGGGTCTCGGGCACGTAGCGGCCCCCGAATGGTCCGAAGTAACCCTTCTCAGTCTCTTGCCGCAAGGACGAACCTCCGCACCAGCTCACCGTTCTTTTTGCCCGGCCCATTCTCCAGGGAACTCGACGCGTCCACCCCGTAGGGCTCGAAAAACTCGACCGCCTCCCTTACGTTCTCCGGTCCGAGCCCACCGGAGACGACGATGTTATCACGTCCTCTTACGGACTTCGCCACTTCCCAGTCGAACGGCTCGCCCGTACCCCCCCGCACGCTCTCGCTGTACGTATCGAGCAGAAAGAGGTCGGCCTCGTACCCGTCCAACGCCTCGAGCGAGGTGGCGTCTCTTACCCGCAGCGCCTTCATAACTTTGACCCCGCTCTCCCGCACGGCGGTTACAGCCTCGGGCGTCTCGTCTCCATGGAGTTGCACGAGGTCGAGACCGACCTCGTGCGAAACTCTCAAAATCGCGGCCGGCTCCTCGTCCACGAACACGCCGACCCTGATGACATCCTCCGGCAGCGCTATGGAGATCCTGCGCGCCTCCTCGAAGCTAACACGACGTGAGCTCTCGGCGAAGATGAGCCCTACCGCGTCAGCCCCCGCGTCGGCGGCCGCGCGGGCGTCCCCGGCGTTCGTTATGCCGCATATCTTGACGAGCGTCATGACCCGAAGTGTACTCCTTGGAGCGGGTTGAGGGAGGCTATGGCCTCCCTCAATCCGCGCGGGCAGCTTTCACCATTCGGCGATCAGCTTTTTGCTGAAATGCTGACTGGCTCTGCGTATATAGGATCGAGGCCCGATGCGCCGCTGTATAGATTAGTATTCGCGGATGGAGCAGCGAGGACGACGGGCCGACTGCAGACGGCTGAGAGGACCATAGCCGGGAAGGAGACTCTTTGCGAGCCGAAGATATCATCGCGCGGGCTGCGGCGGTGCTGCGAGAGAACGACATGGAAGGGTGGACTCGCGCTTCTCCCACGCTCTACCCGCACCAGTGGAGCTGGGACTCCGCCTTTATAGCCATAGGGCTGGCGCACCTGGATACGGGTCGGGCCGCTGGAGAGCTCAGGACCCTGCTCGAGTACCAGTGGAAGAACGGTAAGATCCCACACATCGTCTTCAACCCCAAGGCGCCCCCCGAGAGCTACTTCCCTGGCCCCGAGCACTGGGCGAGCGCCACGGATTCCCCTGATGCCCCGTCCGGTCCGTCCCTTACCAGCGGCCTGTGCCAGCCACCGGTGCATGCGATCGCGGCGCGCCACATACTCGAGGTCGCCGGGGCACGGGACGAGGGCCTCGCCGAGGCCAGGGCATTCCTCGGCGAGGCCTATCCGAAGCTCTTCGCCTGGCACCGCTACCTGGCGACGGCCCGCGACCCGGAAAACTCCGGACTCGTGACCATCTACCACCCGTGGGAGAGTGGCACCGACAACTCTCCGCGTTGGACATCCGCGTTGGAGCGGGTCGAGGTCGGGGAGATCCCCGACTACGAACGTCTGGATTTGGAGCACGTCCCCGACCCTGCGGAGCGTCCGACGGGTGAGGAGTACGACCGCTTTATCTGGCTGGTCGAGATCATCAAGCAGGCCCGCTGTGACGATGCCGTGCTGCAGAGGACGAGCCCGTTTCTGGCCAAGGATGTGCTGGCTAGCGCGATCCTTGTCAAGGCGAACGAGGCGCTGCTCGACGTGGCCGAAGTCGTCGGTGCTCCAGAGGAAGACCGGGCGATGATACGAGCCTGGATCGAACGCGGGCGAGAAGGGCTGGACGAACGTTGGGACTCCGAACTCGGTCTCTGCCTCGACTTCGACCTGAGAGCCGGCGAACCCCTCAAGGCCAGCACCATCGCAGGCTTCGCACCGCTCATCGCCGGTACCGGAGATCCAGAACGCCTGGAGACCCTCCTCGGTGTGCTCGAGTCGCCCGCCTTCACAGGCAACCCAGACCTCTACAAACCGCTCCCTCCGAGCACCAGCCCGGATGATGGGGGCTTCAGCCCGCGCAGCTACTGGCGCGGTCCCGTGTGGCCCGTGATGAACTGGCTGTTGTGGTGGTCTCTGAAAAGCGCGGGAGAAGGGAAGATGGCGGTAAGGCTCAAGGACTGCGCCCTCGCGCAACTCTCTGACGGACTCTTCGGCGAGTATTACGAGCCTTTCACGGGCGAGGCCCTTGGCTCCGACGACCAGTCGTGGACGGCGGCTGTGGCCCTCGACTGGCTGGCGGACGGGGTGCCCGAGGAGAAGACGGTATGACGACCAACCTGCGCGTACGAGACCTTGCCCCCGGCTCGCAGAGGGAACCATCCGTGCCCGCGCTAAAATCCGAGGATAGGTGGAACCTTCCGTGGCGAAGATTCTTGTGATCGACGACGAGCCGAACATCCGTGAGGTCGTGGGCCTTTATCTGCGACGCGATGGCCACGATGTCGTCTCGGCCAAGGATGGTGAGGAGGCGCTCGAAGTCTTTTACGAGAGCGAGCCCGATCTCGTGGTTCTCGACCTGATGCTCCCCAAGATCGGCGGGCTCGAGGTGTGCCGCCGGATGAGGGAAGGCCGGAGGGTGCCCCTGATCATGCTCACAGCCCGCGGCGAGGAGGAGGAGCGTATAGTAGGCTTATCCCTCGGCGCTGACGACTACGTCGTGAAGCCTTTCTCCCCGCGTGAGCTCGCCGCGCGCGTCGCCGCGGTCCTCCGCCGCGTGGACGAATCTTCTGGGCCAGGGGATCAGCGGGTGCTCTCGTTCGACGAACTGCGGATAGACGCGAACACGCGCGAGGTCCTCGTGCGGGGAGAGCTGGTAGCACTTACAGCCAGAGAGTTCGACCTCCTGTACATGCTGGCCTCGAGTCCTGGCAGGGTCTACACGCGTGACCAGCTCATGGAGCTGGTGTGGGGGTATACCTTCTCCGCTGACACTAGCACCGTCACCGTGCACGTGCGGCGGCTGCGTGAGAAGGTCGAGCCAGACCCGGCGAGGCCCCGCTACCTGCAGACAGTATGGGGCGTCGGCTACAAATTCGGCGGATGAGAAGAGTACTCCACACTGCCGTTGCGACGCTCCTGTTCCTGGCCGTTTCGCTGGCGGTGGCTATTTTCGCCGCTTCGCTATTCGGAGTGCCTACGTCCGACCTTGCGGCCGTGGCCGTATTGCTCGGCGTGGCCGGTGGCGGCAGCGGGCTTGTGGCGCTGATCCTGATCCGTCCTGCCGTGCTTGGACGTCTCGGCGGCGTGCGGGCGCAGCTCGTGGGAGCAGGTCTGATCGGGAGCCTCCTGCTACTCGGGATGATGCTCGCTGGCGCGAGGGCCATGTTCATCTCGGAGCACGACCTCGCGCTGCTCTTGACGATGCTGACCTTCGCCGCAGCCCTCTCGGTCGGGTTCGGCCTGCTTTATGCGATGCCGCTCTCCAGCCGCATCGGGCGGGTGCGGGCGGGGACGGAAAGGATCGCAGGCGGCCAACTCGGCTCCGAAGTCAGGGTCGAGGGCCACGATGAGGTAGCCGGGCTGGCCGACGACTTCAACCGCATGGCGCGGGCACTGGAGAGAGCGGCTGAGCGCGAACGCGAGATGGAACAGGCGCGGCGCGACCTCGTCGCCGCCGTCTCCCACGACCTGCGGACACCCCTCGCCTCGACGAGGGCCCTTATAGAAGCCCTCGCTGACGGGATAGCTACGGACCGGCAGACAGAAAGGCGCTATCTCTCCTCGGCCAGCCGCGAGCTGGAACATCTGAGCCGGTTGGTCGACGACCTCTTCGAGCTGGCCAGGATAGACGCGGGACTCTTGCAACTCACGCTGGAAGAGGCCTCGTTGCACGATATGATCTCCGACACTATCTCTAGCTTCCAGCCGCAGGCCGAACAGAAGGGCGTGCGCCTCGCTGGCGAGATCTCGGGCGGCGTCGATCCCGTGCTCGCGAACCCGCCCAGGCTACAGCGCGTGCTCCACAACCTCGTCTCCAACGCCCTGCGCCACACCCCACCAGACGGTGCCGTAACCCTGCGCGCGACCCGCGAAGGGGAAGAGGCACGCGTCGAGGTATCCGACACGGGCGTAGGCATAGCGGCCGAAGATCTGCACCACGTCTTCGAACGCTCCTTCCGCGGTGAGCAGTCACGGACCCGTCCCGAGAGGGACGATGCGCCGAGCACCGGATTGGGGCTCGCGATCGCACGCGGCCTCGTCGAAGCGCACGGCGGCACCATAGACGTCGAGAGCGACCCCGGCCGCGGCTCGCGCTTCTATTTCACGCTACGACGCGCCTGAAATCTGGGCCTTTATAGATAGGAATTGTTGGCGATATAACGACGCGGAGCACGCAACGAGATGCTGTTGCGAATTACGCGTTCGTGGTAGTTGCGTTGCCATAATTTGGGGCCGGGGGTGGATCTGATGTCGTTGGCGCGTTGCGTGGATACGGTTTTGAAGGCCCCCATCAAACGCCCTAATGGTTTACGTTGCATCGGGAGGATCGGTGGACCCATGAATCCCGCATCAGGGGCGGAACGTTGGAGGGCGGTTCGCGAACCGCCCCTACAGATTTCGTTCGAATTCGTGACGTCGGCGCCCGCGACGTTCGGATTCGTAACGCTCGAATTGTCGCTAACCGTGCCATTACAAAGGTCGTCTCTGATCACGATGATTGCGTGCGTATGGTCAGGCATCACGATCCATTCGTCGAGGTAGACGTAAGGGTATTGTTCTGCCAACCACGCCCAACAACGCGCGACCTCTTGCCCACATGCGTTCAATCGCACTCGGCCATTGATCACCGCCCCGAAGGTACGTTCCCGATCCTGGGTGCAAATGGTTACGAAATATGCCCCGTCTCTGGTGTAGTCATAGCCCTTCAACCGGATCGACCGCCGGTTGGGTAGCTCGCCACGTTCCTTCATGGTCTCATTGTCGGCAGACACCTTCCGATGCAATAGGAGGTTCGCACAAGTGGCGGTGCGTGTGCGCACAGAACCTGTAGGGGCGGTTCGCGAACCGCCCTGGCAACGTAGCGCCCTAGGGCAGGGACGAGAGGTGTGCGATGAGACCAGGATCCCGCATCGCGGCTTCGCCTACCAGGACCGCATCGGCACCGGCGTCGCGCAGGCGTCTGGCGTCTTCGGGGTTCTTGATGCCGCTCTCGGCGACGAGGGTGGCGCCGGCGAGTCTGGGGGCGAGGCGCTCGAAGGTGCCGAGGTCCACGGTGAAGTCTCTGAGGTCGCGGTTGTTGACGCCGATGATACGGGCGCCTGACTCGAGGGCCAGGTTCGCCTCTTCTTCGTCGTGGATCTCCACGAGCGGCGTCAGGCCGATTTCTACGGCCAGCGAGACGTAACGGGCGAGCGCAGCCGCATCGAAGAGAGCCGCTATGAGCAACACGGCGTCGGCCCTTGTCCCGGTCTCGAGGATCTGGGCCTCGTCGACGGTGAAGTCTTTGCGTAGAACCGGCAGAATAGTAGTGTTCCGCGCGGCGTCGAGGTCTTCGAGACTTCCCTCGAAGCGCTCTGGCTCGGTGAGAACGGAGAGGCAACTCGCGCCTTCGAGCTGGTAACGCTCGCCCCACGTGGCCGGATCTGCTTCGCGGATGAAACCTGCCGAGGGTGAGGCTCGTTTTATCTCGGAGATCACGGATAGACCGGAGGCCGAGAGGGCGCTGGCGAAGTCCCTCTTCTCGAAGAGCAGCGCTCTCTGGTAGAGGTTGCCCAGGTCTGTGCTGGTACGCAGATCTTGCGCCCTCTTTATGGCCGCTGTGGCCAGCTCGTCGAGAACGGTGGCGCGCTTCATACGGTCCCCGAGAGGCGGCGGGTGGTTTTTATGAAGTTCTCGAGGGCGCTGGCGGCGGCTCCGTTGGCAATGGAATCATGTGCCAGACGGATGCCCTGTTCTATTGTCTTCGCCTTGCCCGAAACGTGGATCGCGGCGCCCGCGTTGAGGAGGACGATGTCACGGGTTGCTCCCTGTTCTTCGCCGGTGAGGATGTCGCGGAGGATGCGGGCGTTGAGGTGCGCGTCGCCGCCTAGCAGGCCGTCGGGGGCGTGGAGCGGGAGGCCAAAGTCTTCCGGTGAGATCTCGTACTCTTCCAACTTTCCATCGGAGACGTCGGCTACTATGGTCTTGTCGGTCACCGTGATCTCATCCATCCCGTCGGTCCCGTGGACGACGAGCGCCTTCTCGGCCCCGAGGTCGCGCAGCGCTTCGGCGACGGGACGAACGTAGGCTCCGCCGAAGACCCCGACGAGCTGACGTCTGGCCCCTGCGGGGTTGGTCAGCGGCCCGAGTAGATTGAAGACGGTCCTGAAGGGCAGCTCTGCCCGCACGGGGGCCACGAACCGCATCGAGGGGTGGTGTGTGCGGGCGAACATGAACCCGATGCCGGCCTCGGCGATGCAGCGGGAGACCTCTTCGGGGTTGAGATCTATCTCCGCGCCCAGAGCTTCGAGCACGTCGGCGCTTCCGGCCTGGCTCGTCGCCGCCCTGTTTCCGTGTTTGGCGACCACGACGCCGGCCCCACGCGCCACGAACGCGGCAGCTGTGGAGACGTTTATGGTCCCCTTGGCGTCGCCGCCCGTGCCGCAGGTGTCGACGACGCCATCGGGAGCATCGACCCTCCCGGCGAAGCGGCGCATGGCGCGGGCGAAGCCGACGATCTCGGGCACGCTCTCCCCCTTGACGCGCAGCGCGGTGAGGAGCGCGGCCGTGGCCGCGGGGGGAGCATTACCCTCCATGATGGTCTCCAGCGCGCGTTCGGCCTCGCCCTCGGTCAGGACCTCCCCGGCGGCGGCTTTGCGGAGCGTCTCGCGCAACAAGAGGTCTGCTCAGCGCTCCAGGAAGTTCTTCAGGACGTCGTGCCCGCTGCGGGTCAATATGCTCTCGGGGTGGAATTGGACCCCCTCGACGGGGTACTCGCGGTGCCTGACGCCCATGATCGTACCGTCCTCGGTGCGGCTGGTGACGAGGAGGCATTCCGGCAGTGAAGCGGGTTCGATCACGAGCGAGTGATAGCGCGTCGCCTCGAAGCCCTGGTCGAGACCCCTGTAGACCCCCGTGCCGTCGTGCATTATCTTCGCCGTCTTGCCGTGGACGGGTTCGCCGCGCACTATTTCGGCGCCGAAGGCCTGCCCGATAGACTGGTGGCCGAGGCAGACACCAAGCGTGGGGATACTCTCACCGACCTTTTCGATCAATTCCACAGAGACGCCTGCCTCGTTCGGCGTGCAGGGACCAGGTGAGACTACTATCCTATCCGGGTGGAGCGCGGAAACCTCCTCCGGCGTAACCTCGTCGTTGCGCCGCACGAGGACCTCGGCCCCGAGCTCCCCGAGGTACTGGACCAGGTTGTAAGTAAAGGAGTCGTAGTTGTCTATGACGAGGACCCGCATAAGTGGAGCGATTTTAGCGGATAAGCCGCCAGCGAACAGGGAGGAGACACCTTGACTTTGCTCCTTACCGAGAACGAGGTCGAAGCCCTTCTCGACATGCCACAGGCACTGGATGCCGTGGAGTCGGTATTGCGCCAGCACGCGGAAGGGCGCGCCACCAACCGCGCCCGCCGTCGTGTGGCCCTCCCTACGGGCGGGCTCAACTACATGGCCGCCGGGGCCCCCGAGATCGGGGCTCTCGGTCTCAAGGCCTACACTGTCGCGCGCACCGGAGCCCGCTTCTACACGATGCTTTTCGACCCCGAGGGCGGGGAACTGCTCTCCATCATGCAGTCTGACAGGCTGGGACAGGTGCGCACGGGCGCGGCGAGCGGGGTCGCGACCAAACACCTCGCCAGGGAGGACGCTGATACTCTAGGCGTCTACGGGGCCGGCTGGCAGGCCGAGAGCCAGCTCGAGGCCATAGCAGCCGTCAGGGACCTCGAGAGGATCATCGTCTACAGCCGCAGCGAAGAGTCGCGCAAGCAGTTCGCGGAGAAGATGAGCGGGCGGCTCGGCATGGAGATAGAGACCACCCACGCCGCCGAGGAGCCAGCGGCCCAGGATATCGTCGTTACCGTGACGTCATCGAGGGAGCCGGTGCTCCTCGGGGAGTGGCTCAGGCCGGGGGCGCACGTAAACGCGGCCGGGTCGAACTTCCTGTTCAAGAGCGAGATAGACCGCGAGGTCGTCAGGCGGGCTAGCTTCGTTTGCGCCGACTCGCGCGAGGAGCTCGGCCTCGAAGCAGGAGATCTGATGCAGTCCCTCGAGACGGGCGCCATCCTCCCCGAGGCTGTCTACGAACTTGGCCAGGTCATAGCGGGACAGGTGCCAGGCCGCCGCGGCCCCGAGGACATAACCCTCTTTGCGAGCCAGGGCCTCGCCCTGGAGGACATGGCCGCGGCCCGCGTCGTCTACGACCGCGCCGTCGAGCGCGACGTCGGCAGGGATATTGATCTGTAGAGGTAAGGCGGTTGGTGGGAGGCCGTGAGCGGCGCGGCTGCAGATAACCGCTCGGCGCTGCAGATCCCCAGGCTCGCGGTGCTCGGGGTTTTCTTCACCAACGGCGTCGTGATCGGGACGTGGGTGGTGAGGATACCTGCTGTGCAGCAGCGTCTCGGCCTAGGTGAAGGTCTACTCGGCGTCGCCTTGCTCGGGGCCGCGGTCGGGGCCCTGGTAGCCATGCCTCTGGTCGGGGCACTGGTCTCTCGCTTCGGGAGCCGACGCATCGTTGGTACGATGGCAGCGCTGCTCGTCCTCGCGCTCGTCACGCCTGCGCTGGCGCCGAGCTTGCTCTTCCTCGTTCCCGCCCTCATGCTGCTCGGGGCGGCGAACGGGGGACTCGACGTGTCGATGAACGCGCAGGCCGTCGTGGTCGAGCGAGGATACGGGCGTCCCATCATGTCCTCCTTCCACGCAGCCTGGAGCTTCGGAGGCCTCGCCGGGGCCGCGCTAGGCGGGCTCCTGGCGTCCCGCGGTGTCGGTCCCCTGCCCCACTTCTCCGCTGTAGCCATCCTGGCCGCGATAGCCTTCGCCGTTGCCTACAAAGCACTCTTGCCCTCGCACGCCGACGCCTCCGAGGAAGATGCTCTCGCGTTCGCCCGTCCGACGCGGGCGCTCCTGGGGCTCGGGATCATCTCGTTCTGCGTCCTCCTCGGGGAGGGCGCGATGGGCGACTGGAGCGCCGTCTATCTGGAGAACACCCTCGATACGGGCCCTGGCTTCGCGGCCGCAGGCTACGCGGCGTTCTCCGTCTCCATGGCCTTCGGACGCCTCTTCGGAGACTGGTTTATGGAACGTCTTGGCGCGGCCACCCTCGTCCGCGCCTGCGGGGCCCTCGCCGCCACAGGACTCGGGATCGCCCTGGCCGTAGCACAACCCCTCGTCGCGCTCTTCGGCTTCGCCTGCGCCGGCGCCGGTTTCTCCATAGTCTTCCCCGCAGCCCTCAGCGCCGCGGGACGCACCGAAGGCATCGCCACAGGACCGGCCCTCGCCGCCGTCTCCACAGCGGCGTACACAGGTTTTCTCGTCGGCCCGCCCTTTATAGGTTTCCTCGCCGAAGCAACAGACCTTGGCTATGCCCTCTACCTCGTTGTGGCCCTCAGCATCGCCGTCGTGGTCTTCGCCGGCGCCGTAAAGACCAAGTAGTGCAGTAGCAGTCATGTAGAATGCCACCCTCAACCATAAAGCTGACAAGCGAAGGCGAAGCCTGAGCGTGCTGACCAGCTGACGTGCTGTGACGACCGCAGGGAGGAACATTGTCCGAGACCTTCGAGAAGCGGCCGGAGACGGGCGGCCACTACGAGCCGCTCGGCCCAGGAGAGTTGCTCGACCACGACGACAAGGGCCTGCGGGCGAGGGCCGGATCCACGACAGTCGAGGTGACAGCCCTGGCCCCCGACCTCTTCCGGGTCGGTATGTTCCCCGCCGGTGGCCCTCCGAGATACGACTCGGAGGCCGTAGCCAAAGAGGAATGGGAGCCGGTCGAGGTCTCCATGCAGGAATCAGACGAGGAGCTCACGCTCTCGACCACCGCGGCGACGGCCCGCGTCTCGTTGAATCCACTGCGCATAGGGTTCGCAGACCACTCTGGCAGGGAGTTCGCAGTCGACGACGAGGAGCTCGGGATGGGCGCCGTCGAGACCCATGGCGCCGACGTGTTCTCGGAGCCTCTTGGTAGCCCGGTACGTTTGTACAAGAAGCGGGCCGAGGGTGAGAGATACTTCGGCTGCGGCGAGCGGACGAGTGGGCTGGAGAAGACTGGCTCCCACCAAGTCTTCTACAACGTCGATCCGCCGCTCGGTCACACGGCCTCGTTCAATAACCTCTACAGTTCCATCCCCTTCACCTTCTCGGTGACTGAGGGCAAGGCCCACGGTCTCTTCTTCGACAACACCCACAGGGTCGAGTTCGACCTCGCGCTGGAGGACGAAAGTCGCGCCTACTACGGGGCTGAGGGTGGATCAATCGTGTACTACGTCTTCTGTGGGCCGACCCCGAGGGAGGTCATCGACCGCTACACCGAGCTCACGGGCCGCACGCCGATGCCACCGCTGTGGGCTCTGGGAAACCAGCAGTGCCGCTACTCCTACATGGACGAGGAGGAGGTAAGGGAGATCGCTGGTGGTTTCCGGGAGCGGGACATCCCGTGCGATGTGATCTACCTGGACATCCATTACATGGTCGGCTACAGGGTCTTCACCTGGAACGAAGAGCGCTTTCCCGACCCGCGGCGTTTGATCTCCGACCTGAGAGAGCAGGGCTTCCGCGTCGTCACCATCGTCGACCCCGGCGTGAAGGTAGACGAGAACTATTCCGTCTACACCGAGGGGCGGGAGAGGGATCTCTTCTGCAAAACGCGCGACGGGGAAGAGTACCAGAACGCCGTATGGCCCGGCGTGTGCGCCTTCCCCGACTTCACCAACCCCGAGACACGCCAGTGGTGGGGCGAGAACCAGAGAGTTCTAACCGATGCGGGAGTGGCGGGGATCTGGTGCGACATGAACGAGCCGGCGCTCTTCGTACCTGATGGGGCCACGATGCCGGATGACGTGGTTCATCCCGGTGGTCGGACCGGCGAGGCGAGGTGGCACGCCCAGATCCACAACACCTACGGTTCCTTGATGGCCCGCGCCGCCAGGGAGGGACTCCTGGCCCTGCGGCCGGACGAGCGGCCGTTCGTGATCACCCGCGCCGGGTATGCCGGTTTGCAGCGCCACGCTATGCACTGGACCGGGGATAACTCCAGCTGGTGGGAGCACCTCTGGATGAGCATGCCTCAGCTGCAGAACCTTGCACTTTCTGGCGTCGCATGGGCCGGGGTCGATGTCGGAGGATTCGGGGGCGACACGAACGGAGAACTTCTGGCCCGCTGGACGGAGTTCGGGGTCTTCCAGCCTTACTGCCGCAACCACACCACCATAGGGACCCGCCGCCAGGAGCCCTGGGCGTTCGGCGAGCCCTACGAGTCGGTGTGCAGGGAGATGATCCAACTCCGCCAGCGACTCCTCCCCTACTTCTACTCGCTCTTCGACGAATGCCACCGCACGGGGGCGCCGATCCTGCGCCCCCTCCTGTTCGAGTATCCCGAAGACGAGACCACCTACACGGCAGACGACGAATTCCTGCTAGGCGACGCCCTCCTCGTCGCCCCCATAACCCGGCCCGGCATCGAGCACCGCCACGTCTACCTGCCCGCGGGCACCTGGTTCCACTACTACAGTGGCGAGCGTTTCGAAGGGCCGATTCACATCCTGGCACACGCACCCCTCGGCGAACCGGCCCTCTACGTAAAGGCAAATACTCCCGTCCCGATGGGGCCTGATGCGTCCCATACCGGCGAGAAGCCTGTCGACCCGCTGACACTGCTGGTCTACCCTTACGAGGGTAAAGGAGAATCCACAGTCTACGAGGATGCCGGGAACGGGTTCGGGTACGCAGAGGGTGAGTACGCCAGGCGCAGAATCTCTTGCGAGTCCTCGGAAGGCCGCATTTCCATCCGCCTCGGCGAACGCGAGGGCTCGTTCGTCCCCGTGCGCCAGGAGGTAAGGCTGGAGTTGCGCAGTATCACGACGGCCCAGAGCGTCCTCGTGGACGGCGAGGAGCACGCACCGGATCTCGGAGAGGGTGGAGCCCTCACGGTCAGACTCGGAGAGGAGATCGGTCCGACGACGGTGGAGGTAATCCTCTAGGGTCATGACTGCCGGCAGTTGAGAACAAAGGCCCGCCGCATGCTCGCCCTGGTCGCCGCCCTGTTGCTCGGGTACTTCGGCTCGGGACTCTTCGTGGTGCTCTGGATGACCGCCCCGCTGCGCAGGTCGCCCTGGGCGACGCCTGCGTCCGTCGGGCTCGGATACGAGGAGGTGGAGTTCCAGAGCACGGACAGGGTCCGTCTGAGCGCCTGGTGGGTTCCGGCGGAGGGTTCTTCTCGGGCGGCGGTGCTGGTCCCTGGTTGGGGCGGGTACAAGTTTGACGAGCACCTGCTGCGAACTATTCCCGTCTATCATCGGGCCGGCTACGGGGTGCTCCTGTTGGATCTGCGGGCACAGGGCGAGTCGGGCGGAACGCACCGCACCCTCGGCTACAGGGAGGTCCGCGACGTGCGTGGAGCGCTCGCGTGGTTACAGCGGCAGGGTTATGCGTGGGATCGGGTCGTGCTCCACGGCTGGTCCATGGGGGGTGCGACGGTCCTGCGCGCGGCCCCGGGGACGGGCGTTGCTGCGATTGTCGAGGAGGCCGGGTATGCGGATCTCCCGCTGCTTCTAAGGAGCAAGATACCCGAGTTTGTGCCCTTGGGACGGCTGCTCAAGCCGGCGATCCTGCTCGCAGGGTGGCTCTTCCCCGACTTCGACCCCTGGGATGTGGTACCGGAAAGGGATGCCGCGACACTCTCGGATGAGGGTGTGCCCCTCTTCATCATCCACTCCACAGAAGACACCATAGTCCCGTACGAGCAGGCCAAAATCCTGGCTTCTGCCTATCCCGAAGCGGGCGTCTGGAGATTGGAAGGCTACGATCATGTCGAGGCGTACGAGCACCCCGAATACGAGCAGAGGTTGCGGGCGTTCCTGGACACATCGCGGTGAGGATAACGGTTCGTCGCGAGGGCGGTTCGCGAACCGCCCCTACGTAGTCCGAGCGTGCGAACGGCCATTGTGGGTATCCTGGGCTTCGGCGAGGACGGTATTCAACCGGTCGACGCGCGGTCGTTCCCTTTGTCGGAGAGTCGGAGCGCGCAGTTGACCAGGGCCAGATGTGTAAAGGCCTGCGGAAAGTTGCCTACCAGCCTCTCGGCTTGTGTGTCGTACTCTTCGCTCAGCAATCCTACGTCGTTGCGCAGTGCCAGCAGCCGCTCGAAGAGCTCCTCGGCCTCGCCATGGCGACCGATGCCCCAGAGGGCATGGACCAACCAGAAGCTACAGATCAGGAACGAGCCCTCGTGCCCGGAGAGGCCATCGTCGGACTCATCCGTACGGTAGCGCAGGACGAGGCCGTCTTCGGTCAGCTCATTCTGGATCGTTTCGACGGTACTGATCATCCGCTCGTCGTCGTAGGGCAGGAACCCGACGCGAGGGATCAGCAGCGCGCAGGCGTCCAGTGCTGTGGAGTCGTAAGCCTGGATGAAGGTCCCCCGCCCGGTGTCGTAACCTTTCTCGAGGACGTCGTCGCGGATCTCATCTCGCACGGCCCGCCAGCGGTCCACGGGACCTTCGAGCCCGAAGCACTCGACGCCCTTGACGAGTGAGTCGAACGCCACCCAGCACATCACCTTGGAGTAGACGAAGTGCTGCCTCTCGCCACGCGACTCCCAGATGCCGTTGTCAGGTCTCTTCCAGGCCTTCTCCAGGCGTCCTGCGAGCCAGCGCTGCAACTCCCAGCCCCTCTCTATCGGGATGATCCCCGCTGTGCGACCACCGTGCGCGGCGGCAAGCACTTCGCCCGGTACGTCACCCTGGACCTGGCCCGCGGCGTCGTTGCCGATACGGACGGGCGAGGCGCCTTCGTAGCCGGGGAGCCAGGGTATTTCGTACTCGGGCAGGCGGCGGGTGCCGTCTATGCCGTACATTATCTGGGCGTCCTCGGGTTCGCCGGCGACGGCCCTTAGCACCCACTGCTGCCAGGCGTAGGCTTCTTCGAGCAGGCCAACCCTTACCAGGGCACTCAGGGTGAACGCGCTGTCGCGCAGCCAGCAATAGCGATAGTCCCAGTTTCTGGAGCCGCCCAGGGTCTCGGGGAGCGAGGTAGTGGCGGCGGCCACGATGCCGCCGCTCGGTTCGTAAGTGAGGCCCTTGAGGGTTACGAGGGAGCGATACACGGCATCTGGGAAGCGGCCCTCGTAGCTTATCCCTCCTGCCCAGTCGAGCCAGAAACGCTCCGTGTCGTCCACCGCTTGCAGGCCGTCGATGGCCACGGGACGCGTACCATAGGAGGGCGCCCAGGTGAGTACGAACGGGATGCGCTCTCCCTCGGAGACCGTGAACCGGGAGAGGATCTCACCTTCCTTCTCCTCGTGGGAGGCCGAGGCGCGCAGCCACAGCGCATCCGGCCCCGCAACGGCGCGGACCTCGCGCCCCTCTATGGTGACCCACGGGGCGTCGTGCCCGTAGTCGAAG
>Ga0126314_10000376_pt1 | contig 21923 bp, 21 predicted proteins | sample Plot105B_FD_92535 | JGI IMG/M metagenome (GOLD analysis project Ga0126314, IMG submission 92535) | Serpentine soil microbial communities from UC McLaughlin Reserve, CA, USA - Plot105B | ecosystem: Environmental > Terrestrial > Soil > Grasslands | place: USA: UC McLaughlin Reserve, Lake County... | reverse complement strand
GGGGACGCACGCCGGGGAGCGAAGAAACCGAGGCGGTGGAGCGCTGGGTTCGCGCCGAGCCCGACAGGCGTGTGTTGCTCATCGACTCCGCCTACGCGACGCCTCCGACGGCGTGGACGCAGCGGCTGATTCACGAGGACCTCGCATTCGTCCTCGCCTCGCTCTCGAAGGGCTGGCTCCTGCCCGACCACGTCGGCCTGTGCATCACCCCTTCGCGCTGGCGACAGGACGCACGCGCGGTCTTCGCGCCCCTGCCAAAAGACGAACGAAAGCTGCGCATCGGCTACGCGGCCCTCACGGAGCATGCGTCAAGACCTCGACAGGTCAGCGAGCTCCTCGCGGAGCGAGCCCACGCCCTGGATGCGTTCACCGCCCGTCGACCCGAGCTCCGCAGCTCCCCGTGCGTCGGCTACTTCGCCACCTCGCGGTGTTCCTTCGATGAACTCCTGGAACAAGGTGTCCTTGGAGTGCCCGCATCCGTCTTCGGCGGCCCCGCGCGGGTGAGCATTCTTTCGAGCCTGCGAGCCTGTGCGCGATCGTGACTCGTTGGATGACCTCTCCACGAGACGCGTGTCCGACCCATCAAATGTGTCGGATATGTATCGGAGCCGCAATGACGAAATGAATGGAATACATTCAAACCAATCGTGCTATCCTGCTCCGCCATGCGAACCACACTCTCCCTCTCTTCCCTTGTCCTCGCATCTTCCCTCCTTGTCGGCTGTCTCGGTCCCGAGACGGACACTGACACTGAAGTTCTCCAGGCCGCGGAGCAGGAGGTCACGGACCCCAACTTCCGCGTCTACAACATCGTCGAGTCCGCACGCACGGCGGGTAACTACGACGGCGTCGCTGGCAACGAGTGCATCGCCCTGCTGAACCCCGAGCACCGGCTGCGGAAGATCATCCTGGTAACGCCCGCGGCGGCCAACGGCTCCTGCGCGCTCAGCGCCTACACCGCGGGGACCGCCCTGAGCTTCACGTGGGGTGACACCTCTGTCTATCAGGGCTCGGCTGGCATCGCCGCCATCCGCGCCGCGCTCTCCGACACGGACGGCGCCGTGCACCGCCTCACCGGGAGCATCACCTCCGAGGCCGCGACGCTGGCCGACATCCAGGCCATGCTCGCGAAGACCGACGCCGCGCAGACCAGCCAGCTCGCCGCCTACCCCAACACCCGCGTCCACTCCCTGTATGACTTCGAGGGCCAGGAAGAGGTCTACGCCGAGGCCGCCTACCAGTGGGTTCGCGTCACCCAGCCCTGCGAGAACCCCGGCACGCCCACGCTGTCGGCCAAGTTCCACAACGGCTTCGTCTACGGCTACTACACCAGCAACACCGGCAGCTGCCACAGCGGCTGGTTCACCCGGAACCGCACCTACAACCGCAACTGGCGGGTGGTGGGGCAGTACGACTACTCGGAGTGACGCACCGCGCAACACTCAGCTAAGTCGCTGAAAAGAGAAGGCCCTGCCCACCCGGCAGGGCCTTTTTTCGTGGGCGCAAGCGCCGACCCGGAGTCGGAATCTTACAGCCCCATAGAAATATCAAGAATCGAGGAAGTGCCTCGCAACTCATTCATGGAACTCCCGAGAATTGTCGCAAGGAGCCACCATGTCCAACTACAAAATCCGTCCTGGCGACACCCTCTCCGGCCTGGCGGCCCGCTTCGGCACCACTGTCGAGAAGCTGGCCCGCGACAACAAGATCTCCAACCCCGACCTCATCTTCTCGGGCGCCAACCTGAGCATCGGCCACTCGACGAAGGACACGTTCGACGCGGGCGGCAGCAACCCGGGCGTGCGCGGTGGGAACGATGTGGGCGGCCCGACGGGAGTGGGCCCCAGCAACGCGTCCAACAAGATGCAGCGGCTGGCCGAGGCGGCCCGCGCGGCGGCGATGGGCATGGGCGGCTACAACAGCCAGGGCCTCTGCGCCACGGGCGTGAGCCGGGCCATCAGCAACGCGCTGGGCATTGGCGTGTCGGGCAATGGCAACCAGATTGATAACAACCTGCCGCGTGACAAGTTCAAGCAGGTCGACATGTCGCTGGAGGAGGCGCTGAAGATTCCGGGCCTCGTCCTCACGTGGGAGAGCACCTCCTCGCGTCTGGGCAGCATCTACGGCCACACGGCGGTCACCCTCGGCGACGGTCACTCCTCCGCGAGCGACTTCATCGAGCGCAACACGACCAACAGCGGTCGTACGGGCTTCAAGGTCTTCATGCCCATCGAGTAGCACCCGTCACACATTTCCCTGTGACTCCCGAAGCCCCTGGCCCCGAAATGGCCGGGGGCTTCGTCGTTTCATGGGAGCAGCGCGCGGCGGCGGGCCGGTCAGCGCCGGTGCCGGGCGATGAGCGCGGCGGCCTCGGCCGGGTGGCCCTGGCATTCGAGCAGGGCGCGGAGAATCAGCGGGGCGACGATGGTGGCGTCCGACTCGATGACGAACATCGGCGTCGTCTCCGTCAGCTTGTCCCAGGTGATTTTCTCGTTGGGCGTGGCCCCCGAGTAGGAGCCGTAGGACGTCGTCGAATCGCTGATCTGGCAGAAGTACGCCCACGGCTTCACGGGCTTCTGCAGGTCGTACTTCGTCGAGGGGACGACGCAGATGGGGAAGTCACCGGCGATGCCGCCACCAATCTGGAAGAAGCCGACCCCATGGCCCGAGGAGAGCTCCTCGTAGCGGTCGTAGAAGTCCGCCATGTACTCGATGCCCGACTTGACGATGCTGGCGCTGCACTCGCCCGTCTTCACGTAGGACGCGAAGATGTTGCCGAAGGTCGAGTCCTCATAGCCGGGGACGACGATGGGGAGCTTGCGCCGCGCGGCCTCCAGCAGCCAGCAAGCCTCCGGGTCCCCTTCGAACACCGAGGAGTCCAGGGCCTGGATGAACTCGTAGAAGTACTCGTGCCAGAAGCGCCGCTCACCGCGCGCTGTCGCGTTCTTCCACAGGGGGACGACGATTTTCTCCACGGCCCGGAACGCCTCGTCCTCGGGGATGCTCGTGTCGGTGACCCGCCGCATCCGCTGCTCCAGGATTCGCGTGTCGTCCTGCTTGGTGAAGTAGCGATACTCGGGGAAGTCCTTGTACGCGGAATGCGCGACGAGCCGGAAGAGCGACTCCTCCAGGTTGGCGCCCGTCACGGACAGACCATGAATCAGCCCCGCGCGGATGGCGGGCGCGAGGGTGATGCCGAGCTGCGCGGACGACATGGCGCCCGCGACGCTCCAGAACATGCGGCCCCCCTTCGCGATGTGCTCCCAGTAGGCCAGGAGCGAATCGCGCGTCGCGCGCGCGTTGAAGTTCTTGTAGTTCGTGAGGACGAACTCCAGCACGGGAGTTTCGGATGCGGGCATGCGGGCCTCCAGCAACGACGTGGTCGAAGCTCGGGCGGCACCCATTCGAGAGAAAAGCCACCCGAGGACACCCTACGGTCTCGACGAAACGTCGGACCGCCATCGGAGCGTCAAGTGGCTGCCGGCTGGCTATCACGCGGGGTGGCGCGGGGCCACGGCATTTCGCGCGCCCGAAAGCCGGGGTGCTGGCGGCGGCTCAGCGGCCAGGCGACCACGTCCCTACCCTTCGGCCCAGGCGTCCACCTCGCCCGCCGCGGCACGCGCGAGCTTCGCCGCGGCCGCGGGGTCCAACCGCGCGGTGACGAGCACTCCGATGACCGACCCCACCAGCAACTCCACCCGGCGCGCCACCGTCTTCTTGGGAATCACCCCCGCCCGCGCCGCCGCGTCGAGGGCCCGCGTCAGGTGTCCCTGCAGCAGGGCCCGGTAGTCCTCCACCGCGCGATGGGCCTCGGCGTCATGCGGAGCCAGCTCCGTGGCCGTGTTGACGAGCAGGCACCCCCGCCGCGTCAACGTCGGCGGCGCGGTGCCCATCGTCGTCGCGAGTGACTCGAAGTACGTCGTCACCTGCCCAAGCCCCGCCGGCCCCGTGGCGAAGACCGTCAGCCGGGGCGCAATCACCTCCTGGAGGTACAGCGCCACCGCCCGCGCGAACAGCGCGCGCTTGCTCTCGAACGCCTGGTACAGGCTGGAGCGGTTCAGCCCCGTGGCCACCTCCAGGTCCGCCAGCGACGTGGCCTCGTAGCCCCGAGACCAGAACACCCCCAGCGCCTTGCGCACCGCCTCCGTCTCGTCGAACGCACGCGTCCGCGCCACGTCACCCTCCTTGACAATTCTGGACCGACCGTTTCAATATGAATTCGGAACCGACTGGTCCAGAATACCTTAATCCCGGAGGGGAGTCATCATGTCGCCACTGGCGCAGATCTTCGCGGTCATCGCAGCGCTCATCCACGTGTTGTTCTTCGTGATGGAGAGCATCGTCTTCTCGCGGCCGGAGGTGTGGATGCGCTTCGGGCTGAAGTCGCAGGCGGACGCGGACGTGCTGAAGCCGATGGCGCTGAACCAGGGCTTCTACAACCTGTTCCTCGCCCTGGGCGTGCTGGTGGGCGTGGTGCTGGTGAACAGGGGCGCGGTGACGTCCGGCGTGACGGCCGTCGTGTTCGGCTGCGCGTGCATGGTGCTGGCGGCGCTGGTGCTCGTGTCGAGCAACCGCCACTTCTTCACGGCCAGCCTCGTCCAAGGCGCGCTGCCGCTCCTGGCCATCTGCCTGGTGGCGGCCCAGTCGCGCGGGTGAGGCCACGAGGCGCTCCGGAGGACTCCCGTCCGAAGCGCCCCATGGCGTGCGTCAAGTCACGTCACCTCAGGGAAGCTTCACCTCGATGAACGCGACGGGGGTGCCGCCGTTGGACCAGGAAAGGGCCTGGTCGCACGTGAAGGCCCACTGTGCCGCGGCCCAGACGGGATAGAGGCCCGGCTGCTGCGGGGCGATGAGCGTGAAGGACTGCTCCGTGACGTTCACCACGCCCCCGCCACTGTAGATGCACGCCTTGGAGCCCTGGTCGATGCCGAGGAGGACCTGGGAGACGCACCCCGGGCATCCACCCGCCGCCGCATCGATGGAGTAGTTGGTGGTGATGGTGACGGACGCGCCCGGGAAGACGTTGATCTTGTGCGAGGTGTTGCCGTTCAGCTTCACCTTGGACACCGAGCCCCAGCTCCACACCCACGGGTCTCCGTGCACGCCCACCAGCCCCAGCGTGGGCCCGCCGTGCGTGACGGACCGGGCCTTCTCGCAGTCAGACGTCCGCGCGGGGCTGGCCCACAGCGGGTAGATGCCGGGGTTGGGGGGTGCGGTGAGCTTGAACTCGGAATGGCCCTGAAGCGTCCCCACCCCGCTGTAGATGCACTCGTTGCTTCCCTCGGGGATGCCGAAGACGAGCTGCGTCTTGCAGTCGATGCAGGGCTCAGGGACATCCCCCACGAAGAAGTCCGTCGCCACGGCGACGGGCATCCCCGGTCCGGTGGCCACGGTGCGGTGCCCCGGCCCCACCGTGACATCCGTCACGTTGATGAGAGGCCCCCACTGGAAGTTGTTGAAGGGCGGGAGGGGAACCTGCCCCTGGGCGTGTCCCACGCCCGCGAGTCCCAACCCCAAGACGGCAATCCAGCGCGCTACGCTTGTCTTCAACAAGGACATACGGCCTCCTGGCACCTGGCCAGTCCCGGACGAGGGGGATTCCCCATCCGCGAGAACTGCCCCCCTCCGACTCCAGCCGTATTTCCTTGTGATTCCACACAGACAAATCCTGGCATTTCCCCGCCAACGCAAGCCGTCAGGAAATGACAGGGGTTGCGAGGACCCGAGGGAAAACCCCCGGGTCCATCGCCACGCGACTACGGCACCGGGCTGACGTCCACGTCGATGACGCGCGGCTCCTCGGTGTGCGTGGTGCCGGTGCCGGCGGCCATCGAGGCCCCCACCACCAGCGTCAGCGCCCAGTCCCCCGTGGCGAGCCGGGTGGGCACGTACTTCCAGGAGAGGCGCACGGCGCCCGCGGTCTCCCCTTCGGCGACCAGGGCGGCCGTGGCGCGCTGCTGGATGTCCGCCGTGCTCAGCCGGGTGCGCAGCAGGTGGCCCGTGCGCGCCAGGGCCGGCCAGGAGATGAGCGCGCGCTGGAAGGTGCCATCCACGCCGTGGGACACCACCGCGCGGTGGCCCTGGACGCGGATGCCATTGATGGCGCGCATCACGAAGGTCTTGTAGCGGTGGAGCTCCGGCACCGCGGTGACGCCGGTCTCCTCCGTCTCCAGGTAGGACTTCACCTGGAGCACCTGCCCCATCTCCGAGGTGGGGATGCCCCAGCGCTGCAGCCGGGCGATGGCGGTGCGCTGCATCACCGCGGGCTCCTGGGGGACGGCGGGGCCGCTGCCCAGCTTGTTGAGCACCAGCGCCTGCCCCTCGGACGGGTCATTCTCCAGCGTCCAGGTGCTCGACTCCAGGTCCCGGCGGGAGCCGAGCGTCCCCGTCGTGGTGAAGGTCTCGGTGGAGCCCACCAGGGCCCCCTGCAGCACCGAGTCGTTGAAGGCGGTGCGAGGCAGCAGGTCGGTGGGGAGGCCCGCGGTGGGCGGGGTGGCAATCAGGGTGGTGTCGAACACGAAGCCCGTGGTGGTCGCGGACGCGACCTGCGTCTGGGGCTCCACGGGGTCGACGACGGGAACCGGGCTGTCGCAGCCGAGCGCGGCGGCGAGTGGAAGGGCGGTCAGGAATCGGATGAGTTGGGTCTTCATGGCGTTTCGTTCTCTCTGAACAGGGGCGAAGGAGACGGGGGTCAATCCGGCAGCTGCTGGCCGCCGGAGGGGTCACAACCGCCCACGTAGAAGATGGTGGAGGCGACCTTGGCGCCGGTGTTCTTGCGGTCCCTCCAGCCGCCCGCCTCGAACATCGCGACCCGCTTCGCCTTCGTGTCGCCGAAGACGATGGACACGGGACAGTCGTCGTTGTTCGCGCCCGGGTCCTTGTCGTACGCCTCGTCGATCCAGTTCTCCCCCACGCCATCCGACCGCGACTGGGACGCGTAGCGCTTCACGTAGTCCTTCACGAAGCTGCCGCACGACGAGTTGCCGTGGAAGGCATTCCACATGGTGAAGCCGCTGGTGCTCGTCACGAGCGCCGTGCGGTAACCGCCCTGCTTCCAGACCTGGTAGTCGCCCGACTGGCAGGCCTTGATGATGGCGATGTTCAGCTTCCCGTTTCCCAGCCGCATGTGGGTGTCCGTGATGGCCGAGCACGCGTCCAGGTTGCTCCCCATCACCAGCCAGCTGTTGAGGTTCGTCTCACTGTGGCCGCCATGCGTGTGGACGTAGAGGACGTCCGCGTCGTCCACGCCCGCGTTGACCTGGGTGTCCTTCGCGTTGGCCGCGCTCCCCTTGGACGCATCCGTCCAGAGGTCCGTGCGCGCGCTGGTGTTGTTGAGCGTGTGGACATCCGTCCACAGCCCGGCGCTCATCAGCGTGGTGAAGTAGCTGGCGAACTCCCCCGCCGTCTGCGTGTGCACGGAGTGCGATTCGGCATTGCACTGCCCGCTCGCCGCGCCGTTGAAGTTCGCGATGCCGTAGACATGGGTCTCGTTCGCCAGCGCCGCCGCGGGCAGGAGCAGCGCCCCCGCGAGCGTCGCGCTCGTCCACTGCCTGGTGTGCTTCCGGAGCTTCATGGTCCTGCTCTCCCCCCGCGTGGGGTGTCGATGGTGGGCCTGTCACGGCGGGAGAGGCGCACGCGGTGGCGCCGTGCGTTCTCCGGCCTCGGCTCATCAACGAAAGTCGCGGGGATTTCCCCTCACCGCCCTCGTGCGTGGGTTCCCACATCGACGCGGTGCGGGGTGCGGTGACACGATGCCCGGGTCGCCCGGCCCATTCTCCGGCACCTCTCGGGCGCCTCGAACGTCACCTGGAAAGGTCGTGGGCTATGTCGGCGCAGTATGACCAGATTGGAGAGAAGGTCGCGGACTGGGACGTGCTGCCGGTGCGCTCGGAGTACATCGAGGGCTACACGTTCTTCAAGGCACTGGGCTCCGTGGCCGGACAGGACGTCCTGGACCTGGCCTGTGGCGACGGGCTGTACACGCGACAGCTCAAGGAGCGAGGCGCCCGGCGCGTGGTCGGCGTCGACATCTCCGAGGAGATGATTCGCGTCGCCCGACGAATGGAGGCGGAAAGGCCGCTGGGCCTGGAGTACCACGTGTCGGACGTCGCCGACCTGGCGTCCCTGGGCACGTTCGATGTGGTGACGGCCATCTATCTCCTGCACTACGCGCACTCGCCGGAGCACATGTTGCGAATGTGCCGGAACATCCATGCGCACCTGAAGCCGGGCGGCAGCTTCGTCACCTATTCGTTCAGCCCGGAGTTCAGCGCGCTGGGGCCCAACAGCACCCCGTATGGCATCACGATGTTGGACTTCCCGGAGTCCCCTCGGGAGGGGCAGATGATCTCCGCGGAGCTGCACACGAAGACGCCCTTCACCATCCACTTCTCCTATTGGAGCCGGGCCACGTACGAGGGCGTGCTCCGCGAGGCGGGCTTCCAGACCCTCACGTGGATGCGTCCCGAGTGCTCTCCCGAGGGAATCGCCCGCTACGGCCGGGAATTCTGGCGGGACTACCTGGAGAACCCTCACGCGGTGGCGCTGCGCTGCGAGCGGTGAGCCTCGAAAGGAACATCACGCATGTCGCCTCCCTATTTCGTCCTGCGAGTGGAAGACCCCGACGAAGGAGCGCGAGCCCGGCTCCACTACAAGCGCGACCAGCCTTCGCGCAGTTGGATGACCGGCGTGGCCTTCGCTTCACCACCGCCCACGCCCATCGCCCTGGAGTTGCACGGGACGGATGAAGAGGGATGGGTGCTGGGAGATTTGTGGCTGACGCCCCTCTGCGTCATGTCCCATCGCCTGCATGCGGTGCTGAAGCAGGCGGGCGTGGACAACCTCGCGACCTACCCCGCCATCCTGAGAGACCCGGTGACGGAGACGGACCGCACCGACTTCGTCGCCTTCAATCTGGTGGGCAAGCGTCCGAAGGCGGACCCGGGCGGAGCCCTGTTGTTCCGCCTGGAGGAAGCTGTGAATGTCATCGTGATTCACGACACGCTCCGCCGCGCGATTGAAGCCGCGGGCATCGACACGTTGACGTTCCTCGCCCCCGAGGACTTCGCGGGCTGAGCCAGCGTCAACCGGAGGCGCGTCGCTCAGTCCGCGAAGCGGTCCTCGAAGGTGGCGAGCTGCCCCTCCAGCCGCCACTGCAGCGCGGCGCGCTTGTGCGCACCGAGATAGCCCTGGCAGGAGGAGGACGGGTTGGCCTCGCCCGGCACATCCTGGGCGCAGGCCCCGACGCGCTGGGAGAAGTCATCGCGCCGGGCCCAGAGGCTGTCTCCCTCCACGAAGGCGTGCTCCATGCTGGCGCGCGCCAACTGCTTGAGCGTCTTGTAGTCGAGCCCCTGGACGGTGGCGGCGGCGAGGTACTCCTGGGTGATGTCTCCGCGAAGGATTCCGGAGTCATCCGTCGCCAGCGTCACGGGCACCTTCTCCACGAGGTATGCGGAGAGGGGGTGGTCGGTGCCTTTGATTCCGAGCAGGACGTTGTTGGAGGACAGGCAGATCTCCACCAGGACGCCGGCCTCGCGCATGTCGCGCAGGAGCGCCTCGACGCCCTCGCCGTCCGTCTCGCCCAGCACGTCCACGCCGTGGCCGATTCGCTCCGCGTGGGCCAGCTTGACGGCGTTGCGGATGTGGAAGCGCAGGTGGCCCTGGTCCTCGGGCTTGAGCACCTCCGGAATCAGCTCGCCCGCGTGGAGGGAGACGTGGACCTCCTTGCGGCCGGGTGTGTTGTCATTGTGGTCATCCAGCGTGCCCAGGGCGAACATCTCGTCGTTGTAGTACGCGAGCGAGTTCGCGTGCTCCTCGGGTGACACCAGGTTGACGCCGACAATCTCAGGCACGCGCTGGGCCAATTCGAAGGCATACACCCACTGGCCGAAGACGTTGGCCCGCGCCGCCGTGCGGTTGGCGGAGACGAGCAGCCGCACCTCCACGTCACAGCCCGGGTCCGCCTGGGGCGTGCCACACTGCAGCAACTGCCGACTTCCCGAGAGGGTGTTGGCGATGCTGCCGGCCTGACGCTCCAGCGCCGCCTGGAAGTCCGGCAGGGCGATGAGCAGCTCGCGCTTCGCCAGCAGCGTCGGCGCATCCCAGACATCCGTGGGGGAGAACAGCGGCTCCGCGAGCCGGCCGCCAGTGCTGGCGCCGAAGCCCTGCATCAGCTCCAGGTACACCTGGTTGTGGTGGCCCGCGCGGGAGATGATATCCGCGTAGCTGTCGTCATTGCGCGCGTCGGTCTGCACCGCGCCGTACTTGCCGAACGCATCGAAGAAGTGCTGGTGGGCGGCGAGCAGCGGGCCGGAGAAGCCCTCCATGGACCAGGCCCCCATCACCGCGTCGTAGAGGGCGCGGTCCGTTCCGGTATTCGACAGGGGCGTTGTGCCCTGCTCGCAGGGATTGGTCGCCACATAGGTGGTGGTGTTGACGCACGCGCCGTCCTCGGAGCCCCACTGGATGAGCTTCTCCGTGGTGATGGCGCCGGACGTGTGGCTGTGCAGGTCGCCTCCCTTGGGCATGTCGCGAAGAAAGGCGGCGAGCGCGGTGGGGTTCCCCCTCAGCGACTCCATGTGCTCCTGGGTCCGCTCCTCGGGGTCATCCTTGCACGCACTCAGGCCCAACCCCACCACGACGACGAACACCGAAAGCTTGCTCATGCGGAAGACCTCTCAGGCGGAAAGGGCTGATGAGAGTCTTTTCTGGAGGGCCGGTCTCTGACCTCCCGGGGCAGGTCTTCGTGTGGATCTCCACGAAACGAGATTCCAGAAGCCGGGGCACGGTGGCCTCAGCTCCAAGCGGCTCATGAGCTGGGGCCTGTCGCAGGACTACAAGAAGAACCTCTATTGAGTGCGCCGGCCCGGCACCCGGGTCCTCGTCACTTCGACGGGCGCACCATCCGCGCTCGGACCGGAGCACGTCGGCTCGCACGGCGACGCCACACCCGCCACAGCACCACGACCGCCACGACGAAGACCACCGCCGCCAGCAACACCGGCCAGAAGACCTCCAGCATGATGAGCAGGAGGACCGGCCACGTGTACATCTCCAAGTCACCTTCGGAGGACGCGTGAGCCGGGAGCGCGGTCAGCACGGCGGTGAGACATCCGACGACAACGGCTCCATTCCCGTGTCGCACGAGGGCTCCGGTGCAGGCTTCCCTCGCAATGCCAAGACACCGCATGACCTCTCCCTGAGGATGGATGGGCCCCTGAACCTGCGTTCATTGACCCTGCAACTCAAACATTCTAAGAAGTTCAGGGTCCGCCCGATACGCCCGTGAAGGCGCATCGGAGCCACCCCCTCAAGGCAAGAGGCACCACGCGATGTTGACGGAGACGGGCGAGTCCATCCGCGGCGGCATCCCCGCGCTGAACGAGTTGGACCGAGCGATGAGGCGCGGGCCCCCGGGTTCGACGATGACGCCGTGGCGCTCGCTCCTGACGGGCACCCTGCTCCTGAGCATGTCCGCCTGTGGAGGCAAGTCGACGCCCCCCGAAGTGGAGCCTTCCGTGTGCGAGACGCCGACGGAGGCGAAGGTGAGCGGCTTCACGCAGTGCGGACCGACCAGCGACCTCACTCCCGTCAACGGCTATCAGGGTGAGTTCGCTCTCCTCCAGGACACCGAAGGCGCCGTCGTCCTGCTCGACGGACGCTGCACCGGAACGTTGATAGCCGCGAGCGCGGGGCCTGTGGTGCTCACCGCGGGGCACTGCGTGGGGCTCGGGGACCGCTCTCTGGCGGTCTTCAACTTCGAGGACCAACCCGATGGCGAGGAGCTCATCACCGAGGGCACCGTCATCGAGCAGTCGATGGAGCCCGACTACGCGCTCATCCAGCTCGACGTGCTTCCCGCTGGGATTGCGCCGCTGCTGTTGACGACCCGGAGCAGCGAGCGGCTGGCCGTCATCCAGCACCCCCGGGGCCGGCCCAAGGTCATCGCCGAGGGCAACTACCTCGATTCGTGCAACCGGCTCGTCTACTACAAGGATTTGGACACCCTCGTCGGCACCTCCGGCGCGGGCGTGCTCAACCGCCAGGGGCACGTGCTGGGCGTCCACACCGACGGCGACTGTGACGCGTCCGGCAAGGGTTCCAACAGGGGCTGGACGGCGGAAGCGATTGTCGAAGCGTCCGAGTACCTGCGGCCCGCGGACATCGCCGACCGCTGAAGCCAGGTGTGACGCGTGAAGCCATGTCAACGCGGCTGAACACAGCCGCGCGAGTACTTGTCATGGCGCAAGTATTCCCGGGGGAATGAGGGACTTGGGACCCGGAGCTGTCTGAATGGGTACCCCGCGAAATCCGCGGGGTGCTCACCTCGAAAGGTCCCCCATGACAGTCACCCTTCGCTCGCTCCGGGCGCCGCTGGCCATCGTGCTCCTCCAGTTCCTCTCCGGTTGCGAGGACTCGCCCACCCCTTCGACTCCCGACGCGGGCCCCTATGTCTGGGATGGGACCTACACCGAGCTCGAGGACCACGGGGACTGGGAGGATCCAGGGCCGCTCGCCCCCTGCTCCTCCAGCGCGGTCGGCGGGCAGGTGGGCGCCTGCGATGACCTGTCGCTCTTCGATTTGTCGCAGTGCGATTCGCAGGCCCTGTCCGCGATTCCACCAGAGGGCATCTACCTGTCCGACGGCCGAGGGGAGCGCCAGCTCGCGGACGGCGGCGTGAGCATCACCAGCGTCCCCATCGGCTTCCTGCTCAATGAGGACGGCGGGACGATGTTCGACGAGCCCCTCCGACTCAAGGAGACGCAGGGAGGACGCTTCTCCCTCATCGGTCGGCTGACCCGTTCGGACCTCACCGTCTCCGTGGTGGGCTGCAAGACGCCCGCTCCGAACGTCATCACCGGCTGCTTCGCCTACTGCCGCAGGGGGCGGCTCAGCCTCAAGGGCACCTTCGAGGCCCACCGAGTGGCCCTGTCGACCGGGGAGCCCGAGTCCTCGGGGGGCCTCAACCTCGTCTCCGAGCGCTTCGTTCCGGTGGGCCTGCCCGCCGACATCTACGTCGCCAAGGGCCACGCCTACGTCGTCTCCCTGCCGGACAAGGGCCGGGCCGGGGGGCTCACCGTCATCGACGTGAGGACCCCCACCGCGCCCGTCGTCACGACGACCATCACCCTGCCCGAGGACAACTCCTGGAACGGGGTCTGGGCCAAGGGCGATGCCCTCTACGTGGCCAGCAACGGCACGGGCCCCATCGTCTACGACATCACCAACCCCGCCCTCCCCACCTTCGTGAAGAGCCTGCCGACGGGGGACTTCGGCGCGCACACCGTGCTCGTCGACAATGACCGGCTCTACGCCATGGTCCCCAACACGGGCACCCACGTCTATGATTTGACGGAGCCGCTCAATCCCATCCTGCGCACCATCATCTCCCTGCCCGAGGACGCGGAGCTGGGAGGTCCGCACGATGCCTTCGCGTACGAGAACCGCCTGTACATCAGCAGCTCCTTCGGCGGCTACAACGTGGTGGACGTCACCAACCTGGACAACGTCAGCCGCCTGGGTCGCTACGAGCGCTCCATGGATGAATACGCGCACCACAGCGCGGTGGGCACCTTCGGAGGAAAGACCATCGCCTTCGAGGGCGGCGAGTTCAATGCCTCCCACGTGCGCGTGCTGGACGTCACCAACCCGTCCCGCATCGTGAAGATTGGCGAGTTCCGCATGCGCAAGGTCACGTCCATGCACAACCTCATCCTGCGCGGCAACCTCCTCTACGTGGCCTGGTACCACGAAGGGCTGCGCGTGCTGGACGTGTCCAATCCCACCAAGCCCAGGCAGGTGGCGCACCACCACACCTTCCGCGAGGGCGACCCGTTCCGGGGTGACAGCATCTTCGAGGGCGCCTTCGGCGTCCGCATCCCCGGCGACGGCTACGTGTATGTCGTCGACTCGTCGCGAGGCCTGCTCATCTTCAACGAGCTGTAAGGGCCGGAGGAGCGTCAGCCCGGGCACGCGGGACGTCCGGGCTGACGCTCCTCGGGACTTCAGTTGACGAGCAGCACCTTGCCCGTGCCGCTCTTCTCCGCGTGCTTCTGGGCTTCCTTCGCGTCATCCAGCTTGAACGTCTTGCCAATGGGGATGCTCAGCTCGCCCCTGGCCACGCTCTCTCCCAGCTGCGCGAGCCGGCGTCCGTCCGGGTGCGAAAAGAAGCTGTTCACCTGGAGGCCCTTCTCCTTCGCGCCCTTCGGCGGCCCCACCACGGTGCCAATGACGCCGCCACGCTTCACCTTGTCCAGCACCGCCTCCACGGCCGCGCCGCCCACCGTGTCCGCCACCGCGTCCAGCGTGGGCAGCTTCGCGACGTCGCTCGGGTCATCCAGCGCGACGACCCCGTCCGCGCCGAGCTTCCGGGCCTCTTCTACTTGCGAGGCCCGCACGCCGGCCCAGACCTTCACCCCGCGCGCCTTCGCCGCGAACAGGGCGGCGCGCCCCACCGCCCCCACCGCCCCGGTGATGAGCACCGTGGCGCCCTTCGCGGGCTTCATCTGCTCTTCAATCAACTGCACGCCCGTCAGCGTCACCAACGGCAACGCGGCCGCGTCCTCCAGCTTCAGCGAGTCGGGCACCTTGGCCCATACGTCCGAGGGGGCAACCACGGACTGCGCATAGCCCGCGGACACCACCCCCATCACCCTGTCCCCTTGCTTGAAGTCCGTCACGCCCTGCCCCACCTCGACGACTTCACCGGAGACGTCCCTCCCCAGGACGACGGGGAACTGCACTGGCATCACGTCCTTCATGTCGCCCCGGCGGATCTTCCAGTCCACCGGGTTGATGCTCGCGGCGGTGACGCGGACCTTCACCTCGCCCGGCCCCACCTTCGGCTCGGGCATCTCCTGCACGACGAGATTCTCCACGCCCCCATAGGCTTTCAGCACGACGGCTTTCATGGGTGTCTCCCGGAATGAAGTGGCACGAAGCGCGCTCCAACGACGGAGCAACGATAAGTACCGACGAAGGAGGCGCCATCGTTCGCGGGCGCCTTCCTCCCTGCCCCCCTTCACGAAGCCCCTGATTCACGGCTCGGATGAAGCCGTCGCGGGTCGCGTGTTGAACCTACATGAGTCGGCTGAAGCTGAGTGAAGAGCAGAGGGGCGAGCTGGAGGCGTGCTTCCGGGCGACGGAAGACCGCCGTTTGCGGGAGCGGTGCCAGGCGGTGCTGATGACCGCCCGGAGCCGCCCTCAGCAGCAGATTGCGGAGGACTTGGGGACGACGCCGCGCAACATCCAGCGCTTCCTTGCTCGCTACCGCGCTGGAGGCCTGGAAGGGTTGAAGATTCAGTGGGCGCCGGGCAAGACGCGCCTGATTTCCGAGGACCTGGCGCCCACCATTCTGGATTGGATACGCCGGGGGCCCCGGGCCTGCGGGTTGAAGCGTGCCAATTGGACGCACGCCGCCCTGGCTGCCTTCTTGTACCGTCAGACGGGGATTCGCGTGCGCGAGACGGCCATGGGCGACTTCTGCCGCCGCCATGACGTCCGCCTGTACCGGCCCACCTACCGATTCCTTCGTGCCGACCCGGCTCGCCAGCAGCAGGCCCGGCAGGAGTTGAGTGAAAAAAACTCCAGGCCGAGCGAGGCGAGATTGTCCTCCTGAGTCAGGACGAGGGGCGCTTTCCCAGGGTGCCCACGTTGACGGCCACCCTGGGGCTGAAGGGCGAGCGCCCCATCATCGGCACCCGCGATTGCAAAGACGTGGTGCATGCCTTTGCCTCCGTCAACGTCGTGACGGGCGAAGTCACCAGCCGGCTGTATGGCAGCCGGACCCAGGCACGCCGAAAGGACGGGCTGTCCAAGACGAAGCGGATGCAGGTGGCTTTTGCCCACCACCTGCTCGACGTGGCGCGGGCCTACCCGGCCGACGTGTACGCAGAAGTCGTCATCCTCATCGACAATGCGCCTTGGCACCGAGGACGTCCGGTGGACTGGGCCCTGCAACGCTACCCGCACCTGACGCTGTACCGGCTACCACCCTACAGCCCTCAGCTTCAGCCCATTGAGCGGCTGTGGCGCCCTCTGCGCCGGTTCGCCACGCACAACGTCCTCTTCGACGAGTTGACGGAGCTGCTGCACGCTCTGCGCTCCGGGCTCGGCTATTTCCGCTCCCGGCCCCTAGCCGTGCTCAATCTTCTCGGCTCTCTCTGGAACCCGACTCAATCAGCCGAGGCGTGAATGAGGCGGCCATCGCAGCCTCCTCCACTCTCACAACGGGCGGCCTCCCGTGAGAGAGACCGCCCGGGGTCCACACCGGAAGCCGGAAGCGACTACCGCTTGTTGTAATTGATGGTCAGGGCGTACGTGGCCGCCGTGGAGCCGCGCACCATGACGTACGCCGTCGTCCTGCCGGCGGGCACCGTCACGGCACACGTCTCCGTGGCGCTCGACCAGCGGCGTGGAGCGCAGTGGAACGTGGTGGTGGTGGGCGCCGCGCCAAAGCCGACATAGAGGTCCGGATCTCCCGTGCCCGTCATCTCCACCCGGAAGGTGGAGCCAGCCAATACGTTGTACGCGGGGAAGTTCACGAGGGTGCCCGCCGCGACACTGCCCGCCTTGCTGTCCCTGGACGGCAAGCCACCGATGAAGGGCTTGGTGTAGTGGATGGTCAGGTCGTACGTGGCCTCCGTGTAGCCGTGCACCATGACGTACGCCGTCGTCGCGCCGACGGGCTCCATCACCTCACACGTCTCGGTGGCGATAGGGCCGTTCGAACGGCAGGCGAACGCGGTGGTGGTGGGCGCTGCCCCGAAGCGGACATAGAGGTCCGGATCTCCCGTGCCCGTCATCTCCACGCGGAGGAGGGTGCCAGCCACCACGTCGTACCCGGGGAAGTTCACGTTGCTGTTCGCCGCGACGCTGCCCGTCCTGCTGTCCGTGGAAGGCGTGCCGGGACTGATGATGCGCTTGGTGTAGGTGATGGTCAGGTCAGCGGAACCCGGCCCCCCGTCGCCGTACACCATGATGTAGGCCTGCGTCGTGCCGGCGGGCACCGTCAGGCTGCAGCTCTCCGTCGCGCCGCGCAGGTGGGGACGGCAGTCATACGCCGTCGTGGACGGCGCCGCGCCAAGGCGGACGTACAGGTCCGGGTAGTACCTGCCCGTCATCGACACATCGAAGCTGGTGCCAGCGACCACTTCGAAGGGGCCGAAGCTGCTGCTGTCGTCCGTCAACACGAGGGCCGAGCGGGTCTCCGTCGTCGTGGCGCCCGTGCCTGGGTCCGGGACCGGGACCGTGCCACCCGGCAGGCCGTAGAGCGCCACGGCGCCCGCCGTGTCCTTGGCCGTGAGGACCAGGTCACCCGACTGCGAGCCATTGCACTGGGAATAGTGCATGACGGACGCGGAGTCGTACGCCGTCAGCTGGCGCCAGTTATTGTCCTCGAAGCACGTGCCCGACTCGGGGCGGGTGTGCTCGTGACGGAAGCCGAGCGTGTGGCCCAGTTCGTGGCGCAGGAGGCCCGTCAGCGTCCAGGGCGAGGTGTTGCCGAACGCCGTGTCGTCGATGAGCACGTTGCTGTTGGCGCGGGTGTCGTTCGGGAAGAACGCGCGCGCCAGGTACTCGCCACCCGAGTTCACCGGACGCACGTCGAACACCACGTTCGTGTTGCTCGTGGTGCAGTTGGCGTCCTGCTCGCTGACGTAGATGAAGTCGACGTTGGCCGCCGCTTCCCACGCCGCCGCCGCGTTCGCCATCGTCGTCACGACGTTGTCGTAATGGGAGCCGAACGTCGTGCTCACGCAGTAGGTGATGTTCTTCTTCTGCGTTTCACTCCACGCGGCATCCACGCCGCCTGCCGTATGGACGATGAGCTGCCCGTTGCGAACGTTGTTCTCGTAGAACTCGCGCAGCAGCTTCTCGTTGGCGAACGTCGTGTCGCCATCCGCGATGAAGATGCCGGTGTCCGGCTCCTGGTAGACCCCCGAGAGGAACTGCTCCCACGACATCCCCTGGCCAACGGCCTCGGGGACGGGGGATGAACCTTCACTGCCACCACAAGCGGCCAGCAGCGCCAGGCCCGTGAGGGCCCCTATCAACTTGGACTGAGACATGAACTTCCTTTTCCGAGAGGGGATAGCCAGAGCTCCGACAGCTCGGGGACCGGTGAAGGAGCAGCCGACGGGCCAATCCCGCAACGGGTGGACTCAACTCAGGTTTTTATGGAAAAGCTGAGTATTCTAGAAGCATGCAGCGGGTCAGGCCGAACTCCAAGACCAGGAGCGTCTGGGGGGGCCAGCACGCGCACCCGCTGCTTCATGGCGCCGTCCAAATCTCCCGAGTCGTGTTTGAGAGGCAACAGGTGCGCTGGGCTCGCCCGCCAGCCTGGGTGCGGCGGTGGCCATGCGCATCGAGAGCGCCCGAGACAACCTCGGGAGGCGAGCCCGAGGTGTCATGGTCGCAAGTCGTAGACCTTGCGCAGCGCCAGGCCGCCCCGGTCGATGTCGACCTCCAGGTGCCGGGATTTCTTGAGCAACATGTACTGCTCCAGCGCCTTCTCCGTCGAGTCGAGCGCGACGCCGTTGATGCGCTGGAGGATGTCGCCGTTCTGGAGGCCCAGCTTCTCGTACACGGAGCCCGGCCGGATGGAGAGGAGCTTGAAGCCCTTGGGCATTCCCTCCCTGAACGCCGGAACGATGCGCGCCTGTGTGAGCGCGGAGCCCTGGGTCCACTGGTCCAGGTCCAAGTAGGTGTCAGGCACCTCGTAGGTATGCTCGCCCACACGCCGGATGCCTCCCCCACTGTCGCTGCTCGCGGACACCGGAGCGCCGGTCGACGGTGGCCCCCCGGGCCCCTCGCGATCGATGACCTCCCGCTGTCCTTCCCGGGTGACGATGATGCGCTCGCGCTCGATGACGACGACCTCCGCGTCCTGGAGCACGTCCCCCACGCGGAGGCTGCGCACCCGCCGACTGTCGAGGTCCTCCACGGACGCAAGCGACCAGAAGGGCACGCGCGACGTCAGCGTCCCCACGAGCTTCGCGCGCCGCGCGCTCCGTCGTGGCCCATCGTCAGCGGCAGGAGGGACGACCGGGGGCCGGTCCTTGACGCCGAGCAGACGCGCCAGTGGCTCGCTGCGCAGCTCCAGCCGCGCCTCCGTGCGGGCGAACCGGATGGGCTCCGACGGTGTCGAGCCCAGGCTGGAGACGGGAATCTCGAGCTGGAACGCGGTGATGAGGTGAAGGGTGCGCGCGGCAATCAGCGCGGCCACCAGGATGAAGGCACAGCTCACCAGCCAGAAGTGTTTCTGGAGCAGAGTTCTCATCATGGCGACGGGCATGAGCAAGCACGGGGCCAGGGAAAGCCACACACGGGGCCTCATTCGGAAGACACCGCATCTCCGAGTGAAAGCAACACACGGCGAGTGCTCGCGGAATTGCCTGGACTGTCACGGGGCTGCTGTATGTCCGAGACAAGCTGTCACGATGGACGCTGCTGTCACCGCTGGGGTATTCAGCCGCCCCTTCATCTTCGCGGAGCCGTGCATGTTCATCATCTCTGGCAGTACGCCGAAACAGCAGGAACTCGGCGAGCAACGTGCACCCTGCCCCGACTGCCACCAGGAGACGACCCAGCGGCTCCAGCGTCATTACCGGGTCATTCACGTCTTCTGGTACCCGCTCTTCTCGCTGGGAACGAAGTACGCGCGGGTCTGCGGACGCTGCAACCTGCGCTCGGAGGTGCCGGAGCAACAGGTCGGCCCCGTGCCGGTGGCGCCGCTGCTGCACCGCATGGGCGGCCTGTTCCCGCTGGCCGCGCTGACGTTCTGCTGCGTGGGATTTCCGCTGGTCAGCGCGGTGGGCGCCTTCGTCTCGGGTGATTCAGGCAGCCCCGCACAGGAGCAGCAAGCGGGCAGGCAAGGCTTCGACCAGCGCTTCGAGGCCCAGGCCGAGGACCTGGCCGTGGCCACGACGGTTCAGTCCGCGCTCGAAGCGCTGGGCCACCGGTCGATGGAGGTCTCCGCCAGCTCCGCCTCCGTGAAGGAGCACGTCATCCGCGTCATCACCGCGCAGTCGCCCCGCCTCAAGAAGGTGAGCGACGGAGACCGCATCCGGCTGCTGGAGCTGATGGAGGCGGAAGCGGACAAGCGCTTCGTCAATGACGAGGTCTTCCTGGGCCTCCAGGGCAGGCTGCTGTGGGGCGGGTATTCCCACCGCGCCCCCGGTGGAACGTGGCAACGCGTCGTGGACGGCACCACGGCGAGCCCCAGGGTGAATGCCTTCGAGACGCTCCTCGCGCGCGAGGCCGCGCTGCCTCCCTCCGCGCCGGATGCGGTTCCCACGCCCGAGCCGACGGCCGCGCCCGCGGTGGCGGACGACACGGCGCGGTGAGCCCCGTGCCCCCGGTGCTCATGGCCCGGGGCACTTCACGCGGTCAGCGCGCCTGACGGACTTCTGGAGCGGGCGCATCCAGTGTGTCGAGGAACGCGAAGATGCGGCGGGCACAGCCCTCCGGGTCCTCCAGCGGGAAGAGGTGCCCGCCGGGGAACTCCTCGAGCCGGGCCCCCGGCACCACGCGCCGGGCGTGCGCGAAGGCCGAGGCCGCGAGCGTTCGCGTGTCACGCCCCCGCACGATGAGGGTGGGGACGGAGATGGAGCGCAGCGAGCGCCAGAGGCCCTCCGGCGTCGTCTCGAAGACCCGGGCCTCCCAGGCGCGAGGGATGGTCAGCTTGAAGCCGCCTTCCGCCGCCTCCGTGAGTCCATACGTGATGTAGTCCTGGAAGCAGTCCGGGTCGAAGGCCTGGAACAGGGGCTTCTTGCGGTAGCTCGCGGCGGCCTCCTCGCGTGAGCGCCAGTGCTCGCGACGACGGCGCGCAAGGCTCGCGGGAGGCACCCGACTTCGCTGCCCCAGCAGCGTCAGCATGTCGAGCACCAGCTTGCGCATCCCGGAGAACAACACGGGGTCCAGCGTGACGATGGCGCGAAAGAGGTCCGGCTCCTTCACGGACGCCAGCAGCGTCGCCACTCCGCCCATGCTGTGCCCCACACCGATGACGTCCTTCAGCCCGGCGGCGCGCAGCGCGTGCGCCAGCTCGTCCGCCATGTCGTTCCAGGTCCGCATGGACAGCGGATCCGAGCCCGGCACGAGACAGCGGCTTCGCACGGAGACGACGTGGTAGCGCGTCTTCAAGCGCTCGATGAGCTTGCGGTAGGTGCCGGGCGGAAAGCCGTTGGCATGCGCCAGGTGCAGCACGGGGCCGGTACCGCCCCAGTCGTCCAGTTGAAGGGCTTCGCTCATGGGGATGGCTTCAGCGCCACTGCGGATGGGCCAGCACGCGGGCCTCGATATCGGGAGTCAACGTGGCCCCATGCGGTGCCCGGGACGACGAGCGCGTCCAGCGCTCCAGCCACCGCGTGCCCAGGGGACTCGCCAGGGCTTCGCGGCGCGTGGCGGCCACCGTCGTTTCCCCCTTCGTTCCCGTGGCCGCGCCCGCGCCCACGAAGAAGCCCGCCAGCAGCAGCGTCACCCGCGTGGGCGTCGCGGCGCTGTAGGTCAACAGCAGCGCGCCCTCCCCGTCCTCGCGGCAGTGGCGGCGCACCCGCGCGAGCACGCCCTCCGTCCACATGTCCGGGTTCGACGCGGGGGAGAACGGATCGAAATACACCAGGTCCGCCACCGGCAGCGCTCCGTCCAGGAAGGGCACCGCGTCCCCCAGGTGCAGCCGCCAGCGCAGACCCGCCTCTTCCCAGACACCGTCGCGCATCAGCGTCTCGGCCGCCTCGCGAAACGGCTGCAGGAACGGGAAGCCCGCGGCGTCCGCCAACGCCAGCCGCAGCGGCGCCAGGTCCACCTCGAAGCTGATGACCTCCAGCGTCCGGCGACGAGCGGCGCCCAGCTCCCGCGCGCACGTCAGCGCGGCCACCGCGTTGGTGGCGGCCCCCAGCCCCACGTCGTGGATGACGAGCGGCGGG
>Ga0126314_10000375_pt1 | contig 21956 bp, 14 predicted proteins | sample Plot105B_FD_92535 | JGI IMG/M metagenome (GOLD analysis project Ga0126314, IMG submission 92535) | Serpentine soil microbial communities from UC McLaughlin Reserve, CA, USA - Plot105B | ecosystem: Environmental > Terrestrial > Soil > Grasslands | place: USA: UC McLaughlin Reserve, Lake County... | reverse complement strand
TCCCGCCAGCACCGCCGCCACCAGAAGCACGAGCCCCCAACCCCAGAGCGCGCCCCGCTCGAGCTTCACCATCGCACCGCCGCCGTCGTTGTCCATGTGTCCTCCGCGTCCGGACCCAGGGATTGCAGCGGCGATGCCAGCGACAGGGTGCAGGGTGGGCCGCGAGGCTTCACTCGGGAGCGCGTGCTCCCGGAGCCGTCAGCGTGCCCGCTCGCAAGCTTCGCGAGCATGGCGTTCCGCGCGCCACCCTGGCGGATTGCGCCGGGGGCGCGCGGGACTCACTCACGCACGCGGACGGGATGCACCCGCGGAGCCGTCCTCGGGGGGAGGCATGGCCGACTCCGCCGTGACTTCCGCCCACCGGATGTGGAACGTCGCCGAAGTCCCATCGAACTCCTCGGGTAGTGCCACCACCCGGAAGCCTCCACACAGCTCCACCGCCCGAGCCAGCAGCCCCGCCGAGAAGGTCGGCACGTCCGCCAGCACATCGTTCATCCGCAGCTCCAAGAAGGTGGGGCTGCGCTCAACGATTTCGACCACACTGAAGTTGTTGCCGGCACGAAAGCCCATCCCCGCGCGCAGCAGCATCCGCCGGGGGCCGGCCAGCCGGACGACGCCCAGGAGCGCGCGGCCGAAGAAGGTCCCGAAGTAGGCATCCATGAACCGCTCGCCCAGCGAGTAGTACGCGGCCTCGGCGGGAACTCCGCCGTAGACGTGCCCGGCGGCGATGCGGAGGAACTCCTTCCACTGCTCCAGCGAGTACGTCCTCCCAAGCTTCTGGTCGAGGTCCAGACCCGCACGGCGCAGGTGCTCCCGACACGCTGGCGTGAGGCGGTTCTCGAGGGCGCGCACGAAGAGCGCTTCCACGGTTTGCGTGAAAATCAGCTTCTCGGAAGAAGTCATAGGGTCGCACCCTACACCGGTCGGCCCATCGGATGCTCGCCTACAGGTGAATCGACGTTCAGTGTCTCTGTCGGTGATCGACAGCCGGGCTGTTCCGCCGGGAAAACCGTTGGATTCCCATGGGGTTAGCGCGTGTTGCGCGGTGCGGCGGCGACGCGGGCGACCACGCCGCGCAGCCATCGGTGGGCGGGTTCGTCGTCAAAACGCTCGTGCCAGACCTGGAGGACGTCGAACGGGCGCAGGGGAACGGGCGGGGGGAGGAGGCGCAAGGGGAGGTGGTCGATGAACAGCTCGGCCAGCCGGCGAGGGGCGGTGAGGACGTGGTTGGAGCGGACCAACGAGAGGACGGCGGTGAGGAAGTAGGGCAGGCGCAGGCCGATGCGTCGGCTGCGCCCCAACCGTTCGAGCGCCAGGTCCACCGTGCCGGCGCCCTCGCCTCGGGGGCTGACGAGGACATGCGGCAGGCTCAGGTACGTTTCCAGGTCCAGCTCCCGCTTCACCCGGGGGTTGTCGCGCCGGACGACGCAGACGAAGTCTTCCGTGAAGAGCTTCTGCTGGCGCAGCGCCGGGCTGGGGTCCGGGAAGGCGGCGATGATGAGGTCCACCTCGCCGCTCTCCAGTTGGGCCTCCGCCTGGGGAATGACGAGGGGGCGGATGGTGAGGTCCACCTGGGGGGCCTCATTGTCGAACAGCTCCAGCAGGGCGGGCAGGAACGCGGCGGCGAAGTAGTCACCCGAGGCGATGGTGAAACGCCTCGCCGAGGTGCGGGGCTCGAAGACGGACTCGTTGCGCAGCGCTCGTTGGACCTCCAGCAATCCCCGATGAAGCGGGGCGGCGAGCTGCTCGGCGCGCGGGGTCCGAATCATCCCACCTCGGCCTCGGATGAGCAGGGCGTCTCCCAACTGCTCCCGGAGCTGGCGCAGGGCATGGCTCATGGCGGACTGGGTGATGCCCACGCGCGTGGCCGCCCGGGTGACGTTGCCTTCGGTGAGCAGCGCATCCAGGGCCACGACGAGGTTGAGGTTGATGCCGGACAAGTCCAACCCCGTGCTCGACGGCTGGCTCGGCGCGGGAGCGGCGCGAGGTTTCCGTCGCGCGGGGGCGCGGCCCTTGCCTCTGGCGACATGCGATTTGCTCATGGGCTCATGAGTAACATGCAGTGGTCTCATGTTGGGGGTGGGGACACTCTTGGTCCATCTCGAAGTCACTGGAGGCGTCCATGAGCGTCGTCATCAACACCCCGAATGGAAACATTGGCCGGAACCTCGCCCTGCGGCTGCTGGATGCGGGGCAGTCCATCACCGTCATCAGCCGGAGCGCGGACAAGGTGGCGGACCTGGCGAAGCGGGGCGCGAAGGTGGTGGAGGGGTCCTCCGACGACGCGGCTGTGTTGGACAAGGCCTTCGCGGGAGCCTCGGCGGTCTTCTGGCTGACGCCGCCCGCCATGCGGCCGGACTTCGCCGAGTGGACCCAGGGCATGGCGCGGCTGGCGGCCGAGAAGGCGAAGCAGCACGGCGTGAAGCGGGTGGTGGTGCTGTCCAGCGTCGGGGCGCAGTCGGGCCCGGGGACGGGGCCGGTGGGTGTGCTGAAGGGAGTGGAGGAGGCCTTCAAGGCCGCCGTCGCCGACGTCACCATCCTGCGTCCGGGCTACTTCATGGAAAATCTCCTGCGCGACTTGCCGTCGCTCTTGAACGCGAGCTCCCTCTTCCAGACCACCTCCCCCGAGCGCAGGGCGCCCTTCGTCGCGACGGCGGACATCGCGCACAAGGCGGCGGACGTGCTGCTGGATGCGGGCTGGAAGGGGCACCGGTATGTCGGCGTCCACGGGCCCCAGGACCTCACGTACTCGGAGGTGGTGGACATCCTCTCGCGAGAGTTGGGGCGTCCCGTGCGCTACGTGCAGGTCTCCTTCGACGACGCGCGCAAGGCGATGCTGGGCATGGGCCTGCCCGGGTTCATGGTCGACCTCTACGTGCAGATGTACGAGGCCATCCCCAAGGGGTTGATGGACGCGGCGGAGCCCCGGTCGGCGGAGACCACCACGTCCACCACGCTGGCGCAGTGGACGCGCGAGGTCCTCAAGCCCGCGCTGGAGCAGGCGCGCACGGCCGCGGCGTAATTCGGGCCGCAGGTGCCTGTCCTGTGTGTGGCTTCACACGTCGCCTTCACACTTCGCCTTCACACTTCTTCATGGGCGCGTCATCTCAGTTCATCCCCAAGGGGGGAGGGATGGAGTGAGGATGCGGCTGTCACCACACGTGGAGAAAGAAGCATGGCGTCGGGGCAGGCAATCATCGGCGGGCTGCTGGGTCGGTTCCTCTTCAGGGAAGCGCGCGTGGGGCAGGTCCGCGACGTGTCCCCACACTTCCGTTGGATGGAGTTGGTGGGCGAGGGCCTTCGGGACATCGAGTGGAGCCCGGGGGACAAGGTGCAGGTCTTCATCCCGGACGTGGGCATGCGGACGTACACGCCGCTGGGCTGGGACTCGACGCTGGGGTCCACGCGCTTCCTCGTCTACATGCACGGGGATGGTCCCGGTGCGCGGTGGGGGCGCGGCGTGAAGGTAGGGGACCGCTGCCAGTTCTTCGGGCCGCGAGGCTCCATCGCGCTCCCGTCGCTTCCCGGGCCGGTGGTCCTCTTCGGCGACGAGACGTCGTTCGCCGTCGCTCACGCACTGAAGAACCTGAAGGCACGCTCGGCGGACGTCGAATACGTGTTCGAGGTCTCCTCGCCCACGGAGTCGGAAGCCGTGCTGGGGGAGCTGGGCCTCGCGGGCGCTTCCGTGGTGGAGAAGCAGTCGGGTGAGGCGCACCTCGCGGATGTGGAGGCCCGGCTGCGGGCGGCGCTGGAGCGGAGGCGGGGCGCGCACCTGGTCCTGACGGGGCGGGCTCACGCCATCCAGGCCGTGAGGACCCGGCTCCGCGCGAGTGCAGTCCCTCACGCCGGGCAGAAGGTGAAGGCGTACTGGGCCGAGGGCAAGAGCGGCCTCGACTGAGCACTGGGGCTGGGGGGATGACGGCTGCCGCACGGTTGTCGGGCGAAGCGCTTGCGTGCGCGAGCGTGTCGCTTCAAAGACGATGCCCTCATGGACGAGCGCGCGCCTGGCCCCCGGAAGTCGGACCCTTCCTACAACGTGCTGCACCAGCAGGGCACCCGGCAGCCGCTGGATGTCCTCTTCAAGCCGCGCAGCGTGGCGGTGGTGGGGGCCAGTGAGCGTCCGGGCAGCGTGGGGCGCACCGTCCTCTGGAACCTCATCAGCAATCCCTTCGGCGGCACCGTCTATCCCATCAACCCGAAGCGCCCCAACGTGCTGGGCATTCGCGCGTGGCCGTCACTGCGCTCGCTGCCGGAGCCGGTGGACCTGGCTGTCATCGTCACCCCGGCGCCCGCCGTCCCGGACGTCATCCGCGAGTGCGCGGAGTTGGGTGTGCAGGGCGCCATCATCATCTCCGCGGGCTTCAAGGAGACGGGGGAGGCGGGCGCGAAGCTGGAGCAGGAGATCCTCCAGATTGCCCAGGCGGCGCGGATGCGCATCATCGGCCCCAACTGCCTGGGGGTGATGCGTCCACCCACGGGCTTCAACGCGACGTTCGCCGGGTCGATGGCGCGGCCGGGCAACGTGGCCTTCATCAGCCAGAGCGGCGCGTTGCTCACCGCCATCCTCGACTGGAGCCTGCGCGAGTCGGTGGGCTTCAGCGCCTTCGTCTCCGTGGGCTCCATGCTGGACGTGGGCTGGGGCGACCTCATCGACTACCTGGCCGATGACCCGATGACGCGCTCCATCCTCATCTACATGGAGTCCATCGGCGACGCGCGGGCGTTCCTCTCGGCCGCGCGCGAGGTGGCGCTCACCAAGCCCATCATCGTCATCAAGGCGGGGCGCACGGCGCAGGCCGCCCAGGCCGCCGCGTCGCACACGGGCACGCTGACGGGCAGCGACGAGGTGCTCACCGCCGCGTTCCGCCGCACTGGCGTGCTGCGCGTGGACTCCATCTCCGACCTCTTCTACATGGCGGAGACGCTGGCGAAGCAGCCGCGCCCCTCGGGACGTCGCCTCACCGTCGTCACCAACGCGGGCGGACCGGGGGTGCTCGCCACCGATGCGCTGGTGTCGGGCGGCGGTGAGCTGGCGGTGCTCGGCGACGAGACGCGGAAGGCGCTGGACGGCTTCCTGCCGCCCCAGTGGAGTCACGGCAATCCGGTGGACGTCTTGGGCGACGCGGACCCGGAGCGCTACGCGAAGGCGCTGGAGGTGGCGGGGAAGGACCCGAACAGCGACGGGCTCCTGGTCATCCTCACACCTCAGGACATGACGGAGCCCACGCAGACGGCGGACCGGCTCAAGCCCTACGCGAAGCTCTCCGGCAAGCCGGTGCTGGCGAGCTGGATGGGAGGCTCGGAAGTCGTCGCGGGCGAGCGCATCCTCAACGACGCGGGAATCCCCACGTTCGGCTATCCCGACACGGCCGCGCGCATCTTCAATTACATGTGGCGCTACTCGTACAACCTCGCGGGCCTGTATGAGACGCCGACGCTGGCGGAGGAGCCCACGGGCGGGCGCGACGTGGCCCGGCGACTGGTGGACGCGGCGCGCGCGCAAGGGCGCACGCTCTTGACGGAGCACGAGTCCAAGCAGCTCCTGGCCGCCTATGGCATCCCCACCGTGGAGACGCGGCTGGCGACGACGGAGGAGAGCGCGGTGGCCGAGGCCGAGGCGCTCGGCTATCCCGTGGTCCTCAAGCTCCACTCCTTCACGGTGACGCACAAGACGGACGTCGGGGGCGTGCGGCTCGACCTGCCGGACGCGGAGGCGGTGCGCGCGGCGTTCCGAGGCATCCGCGAGCGACTGGTGGAATTGGGGCAGGGCGAGGCCTTCGACGGCGTCACCGTCCAGCCGATGGTGAAGCTGGGAGGCTACGAGCTGATTGTGGGCAGCAGCGTGGATCCGCAGTTCGGCCCCGTGCTGCTCTTCGGCGCGGGCGGGACGCTGGTGGAGGTGTTCAAGGACCGGGCGCTGGGGCTGCCGCCGCTGAACACGACGCTCGCGCGGCGGATGATGGAGCAGACCCGCATCCTCCAGGCGCTGCGCGGGGTGCGTGGCGCGAAGCCGGTGGACCTGCCCGGGCTGGAGCGGCTGCTCGTGCGCTTCGGGCAGCTCGTCGTCGAGCAGCGGCTGGTGAAGGAGGTGGACATCAACCCCCTCCTGGCCTCGTCGGAGCGGCTGCTCGCGCTGGATGCGCGCGTGGTGCTGCATCCTCCGGACGTGACGGAGGCGGAGTTGCCCCGGCTCGCCATCGAGCCCTATCCGCAGCAGTACGTGGCCCCGTTCCGGATGAAGAGTGGCGAGGAGCTGATGCTCAGGCCCATCCGTCCGGAGGATGAGCCGAAGATGGAGCGCTTCCACCGGACGCTCTCCGAGCAGACGGTGTTCCTGCGCTACGCGGGGCTGATGCAGTTGAGCACGCGCGTGGCGCACGAGCGACTGGCTCGCATCTGCTTCAACGACTACGCGCGGGAGATGGCGCTGGTGGCCGAGCGGAGCGGCGGAGAGATTCTGGGGGTGGGGCGGCTGACGCGGCTGCGGGGGACTCGCGACGCGGAGTTCGCCATCCTCATCAGCGACGAGGTGCAGCACCAGGGCCTGGGCTCGGAGATGCTGCGGCGACTGGTGGAGGTGGGCCGCGCGTGGGGCATGCAGCGAATCGTCGCGGACATTCTCGCGGGCAACCGCGCCATGCAGAACGTCAGCAAGCGGCTGGGGTTCTCCATCCTCGCCCACGAAGAGCTGGCCCCGGACATGGTCAAAGCGGTGAAGGTGCTCTGACTCACATCCGGGACCGGGCGGCGGTGGCTAACGGGCTTCGAGGTTCAGCTCCAGGTCGAACGCCACGTCGCTCGACTCCGCGTTGGCCTGCTTCACCATCACCGCGATGACGTTCTCCCCCACGACGAAGGCGGAGCCGTCGAAGCTGGCGGTGCTGATGACGGCGTCCTTCAGCACGCTGCTGGCGAAGGCGCCATGACCGAGGCCGTTGTCGGCGTACCGGGAGTAGACGAGCTTCCCGTTCACCCAGATGGCCACGCCGTCGTCATGCAGCACGCGAAGGTTGGCGGTGCGGATGGCCTCGCCGAGCGTGAGCTTCTTGCGGAAGTAGACGCTGGACTGCAGCGGCGTCGTCTTGTTGAGCACGGTGTGCTCGTCCCCGTCGCCATAGCCGAGCTTCGCGGGACCCGAGCGCCACGCGCTGTCATCGAAGGTGTTCGAGGTCCATGAGGTGCCCGGGTTCACATTGCGGTCATCGAACTTCCAGTACTCGCCGAAGGCGATGGCCCGGAACTGGGGCGTCCGGCTGATGGTGAAGGGCAGGTCGGTGCGGTCCTCGACGTCCTGCCGCGAGGCATCGGAGACGCGCAGCACTCCGTTGGACGTCTCGGTGCCAGGCACCGTCCACTCGTAGAAGCCGATGTTGGGGACGCTCGGGTCGACCAGCGTCCAGTGGGCTCCGTTGTCGGGCGAGAACTGCACCTGCACGTTGTCGACCCCCGAGCCGTGGGTCATCCACTGGACCATCTGCACGTTGCCCGGGCGCAGCGTCTCGCCTCCGTTGGGGCTCTCCAGGAAGAGGGCGTCGTGCTGCATGCCGTCGGTGGTCACCTTCAGCTCCAGGTCGAAGGACAAGTCACTGGAGGTGGCGTTCGCCTGCTTCACCATGACGGCCAGCGTGTTGTCTCCCATCATGAAACGGGAGCCGGGGATGGTCGTCGTGCTCACGGTGTTGTCGGCGCTGGTGCCAGAGGCGTAGGCGCCGTGCGCGGTGGAGCCGACGTACTTGGAGAATACCTGGGTGCCGTTGAGGAACACCGCCACGCCGTCGTCATGAACCACCTGGAGCGTGGCCTGCTCCACCATGCCGTGGATGGTGAACTTGCGGCGGAAGTAGACGGAGGGCTGGGCGGGCGTCGTCTTCGTCATCACCGTCCGCTCGTCCGTCTCGCCGTAGCCAAGGTGCGCGAGGCCCTTCTTCCACGCCGCGTCATTGAAGCCAGGCGCCGTCCACGCCGCGCCCGGGTCCACGTTGCGGTCGTCGTACTTCCACTCGGAGCCGAAGGCCACGGCGGTGAAGCCGGTGTTGGGAGGAGGGTCCGTCGGGCCTGGCGTGGTGCCTCCACCGCCGATGCGGATGATCTTCGCCACCGACGGCACCTTCTTCGAGTTGAGCAGGAACAGCATGTAGTGGCCGGGCGGCGCGACGTTCGGATTGGGCGGCGCGACGACGTTGAGCCCGCCGCCGCTCGCGGTGAAGCGCAGCTTCATGAAGCGCTGGTTCTCGTCGAAGGCGTGGGTGACGGAGCCCAGGCGAATCCAGGACGCCAGGGTGATGCTGGCCGCGTCGGGGGTGTTGACGCGGAACGTCTCGCCATAGGCGATGGCCTCGGGCGCGGAGGAGATGACGGGGCGCGGGCCGTTGAAGAGGTAGGGCGGGGAGAAGACCTGCATCGTCTTCACGTTGCGGCTTCCGGCGGAGAGCACCCGGCCGTCCGGCAGCAGCAGGGTGGTGGAGTGGTAGCCGCGATAGGCGGAGGCGGGCGCCAGCAGGGACCACTGCTCGGTGACGGGGTTCCACAGCTCCGTCTCCAGCCGGGGGAACTTGGGGTTGTCCGTGCCGGGACCGCTGTGTCCACCGGTGACGAGCACCGAGCCATCCGGCATCACCGTGCTGTTGTGCTGGCGGCGCACGTAGCGCATGGGCGCCACCGAGCGCCAGGTGGGCTTCGCGGCGTTGAGGTCAAGAATCTCCACGTTGTTGGTGGGGGGATTGTCGCCGCCGGTGATGAGCACCTTGCCGTCGTCGTACATCACCGCGCTGCCCGCGTTGCGGCTGTTCGCGTAGGTGGTGCGAGGGCCGGAGGACCAGGCGCCGGTGCCCTCCGTGTCGAGGAATCGCGCGGGCTTCCAGTACCCCGCCATCAGCGTCTTGCCCGTGTTCGTCACGAACATCCACGGGTAGTACATGAGCTCCAGGCTCGCGCCCGTGAGGTTGCGCCAGGAGTTCTTCGACGACTGCCAGACTTGGGGAATCAGGTTCTTGGTCCGGTCCTCCTTGGCGCCGCCAATCACCAGCATGTCTCCGTTGGGGAGCGTGGTGACGGTGGGGTACCAGCGGCCGGCGTTCATGTTCGGCAGCCGCGTCCAGGTGAGCTTGAACGGGTCGAAGATGGCGGCGTAGGGCAGGCCGGAGTCATCCGTGATGTGGCCACCGGCCACGAACAGCCGGCCGTCCGCCATGAAGGCGTGGCCCGCGCAGAAGATGTTGAAGCCCGCCTTGGGCAGCGTGGTGAGGACGTTGGTCGCCGGGTCCCAGAGCGTGGGGGTGTCACCGTCGCCGAACTCGGAGAAGAACATCACCTTGCCCGTGGGCAGCAGGTGGGTGTGGACAGCGGAGTACGGCCACTTCTGGACCGGGGTCCATTGGCCCACGGAGGCGGGTTGTGCCTGGGCGACCGATATCGAGGCCCAGACAGCGAGGAAGGCAAGACGCCACGGATGGAACATCACGCTGCCCCTTTGTTGGTCGAAAGGTCGCGCAACGGTAGGCACGGGCCCTGCGAGCCACATCGTTCCGGCGTGCGTGGACAATGACGCGGGGTGGACCGAGTCCCGGCGCCCGCGTCCGGGTGGGGACTGTTCGTGGGGCACGGGTGTCTGATTTCGGAGCGGACTCGAACCGGTGGCTGCTCTAGAGTCCGCCGGGTGATGGACACCCCTGAGTCCCAAGCGCCGCTCGCCGCCCTGCTACCCAAGAAGGGCGAGCCCCCGCTCGACGCCGACAGCATCCTGGACCGCTTCGTCGGCTACGTCTCCACGAACGGCCTCAGCCTGTACCCGGCCCAGGAGGAAGCCATCCTGGAGCTGCTGGCGGGCAAGCACCTGTTCCTCAAGACACCCACCGGCTCGGGCAAGTCCCTGGTGGCCACCGCCCTCCACTTCAAGGCCATGGCCGAGGGGAAGGTCTCCTTCTACACCTGCCCCATCAAGGCGCTGGTGAACGAGAAGTTCTTCGCGCTCTGTGATGCCTTCGGCGCGGAGAACGTGGGCATGCTCACCGGCGACGCGAGCATCAACCGCGACGCGCCCATCATCTGCTGCACCGCCGAAATCCTCTCCAACCTGGCGCTGCGCGACGCGGGCGCCCGGGTGGACTACGTGGTGATGGACGAGTTCCATTACTACTCGGACCGCGAGCGCGGCGTGGCTTGGCAGATTCCGCTCATCGCCCTGCCCAAGGCGACGTTCCTCCTGATGTCGGCCACGCTGGGGCCCACTCACATCATCGAAGAGAGCCTCCAGAAGCTCACCGGCCGCGAAGTGGCGACGGTGCGCAGCACCCAGCGCCCGGTGCCGCTGGACTTCGACTACCGCGAGTCCGCGCTGCACGAGACGATTGAGGACCTCATCGCGCGCAAGAAGTACCCCATCTACCTGGTGAACTTCACGCAGCGCGCCGCCGCCGAGCAGGCGCAGAACCTCATGAGCGTGGACTTCTCCACCAAGGAGGAGAAGGAGGCCATCCGCCTCGCGCTGATGGACGCGCCCTTCGACACGCCCTACGGCAAGGACTTCCAGCGCTACCTGCGCCACGGCATCGGCATGCACCACGCGGGCCTGCTGCCCAAGTACCGCCTGCTGGTGGAGAAGCTGGCGCAGGGCGGCCACCTCAAGGTCATCAGCGGCACGGACACCCTGGGCGTGGGCGTCAACATCCCCATCCGCACGGTGCTCTTCACGCAGCTCTTCAAGTTCAACGGCGAGAAGCTCACCACGCTGAGCGTGCGCGACTTCCTGCAGATTTCAGGTCGCGCGGGCCGCAAGGGGTTCGACAACGAGGGCAGCGTCGTCGCCCAGGCGCCCGAGTATGTCGTCGAGAACGTCAAGCAGGCCGCCAAGGAAGCCGCGGGCAAGAAGAAGACGCCCAAGGCGAAGCCGCCGCAGAAGAACTTCGTCCAGTACGACAAGAGCACCTTCGAGCGGCTCCAGACGGGCATGCCCGAGCCGCTGGAGTCACGCTTCTCCGTATCCCACGGCATGATTCTCAACCTGCTCCAGAGCGACCACGTCCGGGGCACCGGCGGCTACCACCGGCTGGTGGAGCTCATCCAGCGCTGCCATGACTCGGACTTCCTGAAGCGCAGGCACTTGAGGGAGGCGGCGCGGGACTTCCGCACGCTGCGCGGCGCGGGAATCGTGGAGGTGCTGCGCGGAGAGGGCGGCTCGGGGGCCACGGTGAAGGTGGCGCAGGAGCTTCAGTATGACTTCAGCCTCAACCACACGCTGTCGCTGTACCTGCTGGAGACGCTGGACCTGTTGGACCCCACCACGGAGACGTACGCGCTGGACGTGGTGACGCTGGTGGAGTCCATCCTGGAGAACCCGGAGGTGGTGCTCTACGCGCAGTTGCACCAGCTCAAGGGCGAGAAGATTCAAGAGATGAAGGCGCGCGGCGTCGAGTACGACGACCGGATGGAGGAGCTGGAGAAGCTGGAGTGGCCGAAGCCGAACCGCGAGTTCATCTACGGCACGTTCAACGCCTTCGCGCGCAAGCACCCGTGGGTGGGCGAGGAGAACATCCGTCCCAAGGCCGTGGTGCGCGACATGTTCGAGCGCTTCATGTCCTTCCACGACTACGTGCGCGAGTACGGGCTGCAGCGCAGCGAGGGCGTGCTGCTGCGCTATGTCAGCGACGTGTACAAGACGTTGTCGCAGACGGTGCCGGAGCGCTACCGCACGGAGGAGGTGGAGGACATCATCGACCACCTGCGGGCCACGATTCGTCAGGTGGACTCCAGCCTGGTGGACGAGTGGGAGCGGATGAAGAACCCGGGCGCCGTCGTCGAGGCGAAGCCGGCCGTGGAGCTCAAGCCGAAGGAGCTCACCGAGGACCCTCGCGCCTTCGCGGCCCGCGTGCGCGAGGAGCTGCACCGGCTGCTGCGCGCGCTGGGACAGAAGCGCTACGCGGATGCGCTGTCGCTCCTGGACAACGCGCTGGGCGAGTGGACCGCGCCGAAGCTGGAGCAGGCCATGGTGCCGTACCACGAGGAGCACAAAATCGTGGTGCTCACGCCCCAGGCTCGCAAGCCGGCCAACACGTTCCTCAAGGAGTCGGGGAAGCGGCTCTGGGAGGTCCAACAGCGCATCATGGACCCCGAGGGCCATGGCGACTGGATGATCGACTGCGAGATTGATTTGAGGGACAGGCGACTGGACGAGGGCCCCATCCTCATCCTGCGCCGAATCGGCCCGTGAGGTTCAGCTCTCGGAGGCGGGCTTGGACAGCTCGCCTCCGGCCAGCGGGGCCTCTTCGCCCAGGGTGGACTCCTCGACGTCGAAGTCGCCCTTGCCGTCGGGGATGAGGACCATCCGCCAGTCGTGGGTGGAGAGGATGACGTGCTCGGCGTCGCACTGGACGTTGACCTCCACGTCCTCGACGGTCCACGAGCCGACAAAGACGGTCATCTTGTCGATGCACTCGTTGTCGCCGCACTCCTCGGTGGAGGCGACCCACAAGCGGCCCTCCGGCGCGGCGATGCAGGACACGGGCTCGGCGTGGCGGAGGCGGGGCGGGGCCATTTCGTCCGGTGCGCCTGCGAAGTGGTCATCGAGTTCCGGCGTCCCCGCGTCGAAGAGGGACGGAGTCGTGTCTGCCTGTTCGGAGGGCTGAGCGAGCGTCGTCGACTTCGCGAGGGCCCCGGGCGCGGCCAGAAAACCGCACATCGCCGCCACCTTCCAACACCGTGTCATCCACATGACCTTGTGCTCCTGAGCGGCACTGTCGGCCGCGTCTTGTGCACAGGGGTTGTGCAAGGCGCGGACCGAGGCTGAGTGCGGGCGCGGAGACACAGCGTGGGCCTGTGGCGCTTCGCTCCGATTCAGGGGCTCGTCGAGGAGCGGGACTGCGGCGGAGCGGGCGGGGGCGGAATGGGGACTCCGGAGGGGCGAGCCTCGGCCAGCTCCTTGGCGAGCCTCGCGAGGGCCTCGTCATTCGGGGCCAGGGTGCTCGCGCGCGTCGCCAGCTCGCGCGCGAATTCCAGGCGCCCAGCGCGGAGGTGATGCTCGGTGGCCACGGTCAGCATGGCTGGCGCGTTGGGAGTCGCCGCGAGCCCCGCCGCCACGGCTTTCTCCAGGGGCGCGGTCGCGAAGTTGAAGCCCGGAAGGGTCTGCAGCGCCCGTGCGTAGGCTCGAAGCGCATCGGGATATCGGCCGAGGCCCGTGAGTGCGACGGCTCGCAGATGGTGGGTGACGGCGAGGTCGGGAACGGCGGCGAGCACCGCGTCCGCATCCTCCAGCGCGCCCGCGTACAGGCCCCAGCGCACGCGCGCCAGTCCTCGCGCATGCCGTGCGCTCAACAGGTCGTGCATCGCGAAGAGCTTCGACTCCCAGCGCACGCGTTGCTCGCCTGCTGTCTCGGGCAGTACCTCGGCTCCGACCACCGCGAAGGCCAGCGCATCCAGCGTTCCGCCTCGCTGCTCCAGGGACGCCTCCGCCGCCTTGAGTGCCCCCGCGCCGTCGCCCCTCGCGAGCAGGCAGTCCGCTATCACCAGGGAGGGGTCCAGCGACGTGTCATAGAGGGTGCCCCGGTAGCCCGCGGCCTGGGCCGCCTTCGCCGCTTCGAGTGCCTGCGCACAATGGCCCGCGCGCCGCGCCAGCTCCGAGGCGAAGTAGAGGTCCATAGGAGTATCGAGCCCGAGCTTCTCCACTGACAGCGCCCCGGAACGCTCAGCGACGGTTGGTGACTCGAAGGGGACACCGCGCAAGGCTCGGCTGAGCGCGGTGAACGGATGTGCTGCCTGGAGCTGCTCGAAGGCCCGCGTTGCTTCGTCGTAGCGGCCCGCGCGCAGGGCTTCGCTTAGCGCGACGCCCGGGCTGCCGACGGCCTCTGTGCGCTCCAACATCCGGTCCACGTCACGGACGAAGGGAAAGAATGACGGCAGCGCCAGACACAACGCCACGGCCGCCACACTGGCGCCCAGCACTCGGGGCTGGCGTCGCGACTCGAACATCGCGACAGCGAGGGCGCTCGCGAGCAGGGCCCACGCGGGCAGTGCGGCCACCCGATAACGACTCACCACGTAGAAGCCCACGGCCAGCGCGGTGCTCGCAGTGAGGTACAGCACGACGAGCCCGATGGGACGTCGCCGCGCGAACATCACGCCCAGCCCCGCGAGTCCCAGCAGCCCGAGGATCTGCGCATTCAGGAGCGGCAGGCCCGCGAGTCCCGTCTCGGCCCGGCGCACTTCGACCAGGTCATGCCCCTCCGGGCCGAAGAGGAAGAACGCCAGCTTGCGGCCGAAGAGGCCCAGGAAGGTGCCCGGCTCTTCCAACGCGAAGTTCAGAGTCTTGCGCATCCAGTACAGCTCGGTGCGCGTGGGGGAGAGGTCTTCACCCGCCTCCGCGCGAGCGAACTGGCGGTAGAGGCTGTGGGCGTGGTCAGGCCGCTCGGGAGAGCGGAGCTGGGCCTCGTACTGCTTGATGAGCGTAGGGGGCTGGGCGCCGAGGCCGGTGCCCTCGGGGCGGTTGCCCATGTGCAGCACCGCGCCCGCGCTCATGGTCGCGCCGAGATGCGAACCCACCGTGGCGCGGATGATTTGAGCAGGCAGCCAGGAGGAGAAGAGCCCCATGACGAGCAGCACCCCGGCCGCCTTGAGTCCCGCGCGACGCGCCGTGTGCCGGGTCTCCCAGAGCACCCAGCCCGAGGCGAGGACGAGGATGGCGAGCCCCGTGGGGCGTGTCGCCGCGGAGAGGCCGAGCAGTGCGCCCGCCCCCACCAGCCAGCGAGACTGGAAGCCAGGTCTCGCATGGGCGAGCAGCGCGAGCGCGCCCAGGTTGAGCACCATCACCAGGAGGTCCGGCTCCAGCGTGGCCTCGTAGAGCAGCACGGGCGTCGTCACCGCGACGAGCGCGGCGGCGAGCAGTCCCACTGCTCGCGACAGCAGTCGGGCGCCTAGCATGTAGACGGCGATGAGCCCGAGAGCGCCCGCGAGGCTCTGGACCCACCGCAGCGCAGTGGGGGACAGCGCGACGTTGAGGAGCAGGTACAGCGGGCTGAAGTCCGCGCCCTGTTCGGGGAGCATTCGGTCCGTCATCAGCAGTCGGGCGCTGTCCGGGTACTTGGCGAACATGCTCCCAGGCAGCAGCACCAGCCCGAGCGCGACGTGCGCGATGCACAGCACCAGCAGGACGAGGGGTACGAGCCCACGGGGGAGGGGGCGGCTCAAGCTCACGGGGGGACCATAGCGGATGTGCCTGCCCGAATCGTCGGTGCTCGCTTGGCCGGGTGGAGGGCAATAGGTGGTGTGAAGGTGCGCCGCTCCTGCTCATGGCCGGACCGCATCAGAGCCCCCCTTTTGCACGGAGCCTGGTCAGCTCGTTGCTGGCCGCACCGTCGGCGCGGTGGCTCGCTGGCCGCCCCCCCACCAGGTCGGTTCATGTTGCCTTCAGCGCGGCCATCCCAATACGACGAATCAAACGAGGAGCTGAACCATGGGCTATCGCATCGAGCGACCTGCAGAGCTGTTCGAGTCCGTTCGCTACAACACCAAGACGACCCCCGACCTTCGCGGGGCAATGGGGAAGAAGGTCGAGGAACTTGAGAAGCGCATCGCAGAGCGCGAAGGCCGGCTGCAGCGAATTCGCGACGAGTACCAAATCGACCCCGAGCGTCTGGCCACCCTGGTCATCCAGTACCAGAACAAAGAGTCTGATTTCGTCTCCTACCAGGCGCAAGGCGGCTCTCCTCGTGACACCGTCGTGCCCGCTGGGGTCATCGCCAACATCATCCGTGAGCGGGAGATGATCGACTCGGAGCGAGGTCAAATCCGCAAGCTGGAGTTGGTCCTGCGCAACCTTCCCGAGTCGGAACTGTACAACGACCCCAGGACGGGAGAGGTCAAGAGCCGGCAGCCGTTGCATCAGCTGACGGATGACGAGCTCGAGTACCTTGGGTTCTGAGAGGAAGAGGTGCGCCGGCTGGCCATCCAGCGGCGGCGCGGCCCGGTGCCAGGGCGACGTGCCTCCGCGGCCGAGCTGGCGGGCATCCCGAGGGCGCCCGCGAGGCTCTGGACCCACCGCAGCGCAGCGGAGGATAGCGCGATGTTGAGGAGCAGGTAGAGCGGGCTGAAGTCCGCGCCCTGCTCGGGGAGCATCGGCGGGGGGCGGGCGCGCGGCACCCAGGCCTCTCTGACAAGAGTCAGGGCCGCATGGCCTCCGGGGGCCGAGTGCGCAGGAAGTCGATCAGCGCGCGCAGCTTGGGTGGCAGTTGGGTCCGGCTCGGATAGTAGAGGAACAGTCCGGGGAAGGGAGCGCAGAAGCGGGAGAGGACTCGGATGAGGCGACCGTCGGCCAGCTCCTTCGCCACCGTGTGCTCCATGACGTTGGCGAGGCCGACCCCGTCGAGCGCCGCGCGAACCTGCAGCGCGTTGTCGTTGGTGACCAGCCGCCCCTCCACGGCGACGGTGATGTCGCGGCCCTTGTCGGTGAACTCCCAGCGGTACACCGTGCCGCTCCGGAGATAGCGGAAGTTGATGCAGTCGTGCGCGTGCAGGTCTCTCGGGTGCTTCGGCCGCCCGCGCGCCGCGAGATACGCGGGCGAGCCGACCACCGCCATCCGCAGGTCGCTCGTGAGTCGCAACGCCACGACGTCCTTGTCGAGCGTCTCGCCCAGGCGGATGCCCGCATCGAAATCCTGCTCGACGATGTTGGTGAGGCCGTCATCCACGACGATGTCGAGCCGGAGCTCCGGGTAGGTGGCGAGGAACGCCGCCAGGAGGGGTTCGAGCACCGGGGTGATGGCCAGGCGTGGCACGTTGATTCGCAACGTCCCCGACGGACGACCCCGGACCGCGTCGAGCGACTCGAACGCCGCATGGATGCTGGCCATCGCGGGCCTGAGCTGCGCGAGGAACCGCGCGCCCGCCTCTGTCAGTCCCACGCTCCGCGTCGTGCGCTGGAGCAGTCGCACGCCGACCCGCTCCTCGAGCGCACGGATGCTCTGGCTGAGTGCCGACGGCGTCACGCGCAACATCGTCGCGGCGGCCGTGAAGCTGCGCTTGTCCGCCACCGCCGCCAGCGCGGTCAGACCCGAGTAGTCGTCCCTCATGTCTCCATCTTTTAGCAAAACTTAAAAACCCATCGCGATTTCAACGATAACCGGACAGGTCCGAGGCCCCTACCTTGTGTCGCGAACTCGAAGTCGAGGGAGTCCGCCATGAGCAGCCAAGCTTCATCCCAGTTGTCCAAGGTCTGGTTCGTCACGGGAGCGTCGTCGGGGTTGGGGCGCGCGCTCGTCGAGGAGGTGCTGAGTCGCGGAGACCGTGTGGTCGCCACCGCGCGACGGCCCCAGGTCCTCGCGGAGCTCGCGGGAAGTGTCGAGGGTCGTCTGCACCTCATCGAGCTGGACGTGACGCGTCCCGAGCGGGTGCGTGAGGCTGTCGCGGCGGCCCTCTCACACTTCGGGCAGCTCGACGTCCTGGTCAACAACGCCGGCTTCAGCATCCTGGGCGCGGTCGAGGAGACGGACGAAGAGGCCCTGCGCGCGACGATGGAGTTGATGTTCTTCGCCGCCATCACGACCACGCGCGAGGTCCTGCCTCACATGCGGGCGCGCGGGAGTGGCACCATCGTCCAGGTCTCCAGCGTCGCGGGGCTCTCCACCGCGCCGGGCTTCGGTGCCTACTGCGCGGCGAAGCATGCGCTGGAGGGGGTGTCAGAGAGCCTCGCGCAGGAGGTGAAGCCGCTGGGCATCCGCGTGCTGGTGGTGGAGCCGGGGAGCTTCCGGACCTCGCTGTTCGGCTCGGCGTTCCGACACGTGCCCGCCATGGAGGCGTATGGCGCGACGGTGGGGCAGATGCGCGACTGGGTGAAGCAGATGGACGGCAAGCAGGCCGGGGACCCCGCGAAGGCCGCTCGCGCCATCGCCGACGTCGTCGCGCGTCCGAGCGAAGAGCTGCCGTTCCGGCTGCCTCTGGGGGGCGACGCGGTCGAACAGCTTCGCGCCAAGCTCGCGTTCATCGCGACCGACGTCGACCGGATGGAGGCCATTGCCCGAGCGACAGCGTTCGACGCGAAGCCCTGACTGTCGAGTCCTCTGCGCAGAAGTGGAGGGAGCCAGGACATTGCCCGCGCGCTCCGTGGCGGAAGCGGTTACGGTCCAGCTCATATGGCTCGTATGCGCGCCGTGGATCAGCCGCTTCGTCGTGATGTCCGCCTGCTGGGGCGGCTGTTGGGAGAAGTGCTCGTCGAGCAGGAAGGGCAGGAGCTGTTCGACCTGGAGGAGGAGGTGCGCCGGCTGGCCATCCAGCGGCGACGGGGCCCGGTGCCGGGGCGACGTGCCTCCGCGGCCGAGCTGGCGGACATCCTGAAACGCCTGCCCCTGGAGCAGGCCGAGCCCGTGCTTCGCGCCTTCTCGGTCTACTTCCAGCTGGTCAACCTGGCCGAGCAACACCACCGCATCCGCCGCGCCCGAGCCCATGCCGGCGCCGAGTCCCCCAGTCCCCAGCGCGGCTCGCTGGAGGCGACGCTGTTGTCGCTCAAGGACGCGGGCATCCCCGCGTCACGCGTGCGCGAGGCGCTCCGACAGATGCGGGTGACGCTGACGCTCACCGCGCATCCCACGCAGGCCGTGCGCCGCACGCTGCTGGAGAAGCTGTACCGGATGGCGGGGCTGCTCGAGGAGAGAGACCGATGTGAGCTCACCCCTCGGGAGAGCGCCGACAACGTCGAGTCCCTCCGCGAGGAGATCACCACGCTGTGGCAGACGGACGAGCTGCGCCGCGAGCGGCCCACCGTGGGCGACGAGGTGAAGAACATCCTCTGGTACGTGGAGGAGGTGCTCGCCGAGCAGCTCTCGGAGCTGCCCGAGGTGCTGGAGTGGGCCTTCGAGCGCGCCTATGGCGAGCCGCTGGGACAGGTGGACACGCCGGTGCGCGTCCACTCGTGGGTGGGCGGGGACATGGATGGCAACCCGCTGGTGACGCCCGAGGTCTTCGGCGACACGCTGCGCGCACACCGTGCTCGCGGGCTGCGGCTCTTGATTCAGGGCCTGGAGCGCCTGGGCGGAATGCTCTCGCAGTCGGACCGGCACGCGAAGCCGTCGCAGGAGCTGCTCGCCTCCCTTGCACGCGATGCGGCGCAGCTTCCCGAGGCCGAGCAACGCCTGGGGCCTCGCACCGTGGGCGAGCCCTGGCGCCGCAAGCTGCGCTTCATGGAGGAGCGGCTGAACCAGGCCCTGCGCCACGTGCTGGCCCAGCGCACCGGCGAATCGGGGGCGATGCCCGAGAGCGCGTACCGGACGCCGGAGGCCCTGTTGGCCGACCTGGACCTGCTGGCGCGCTCGCTCGCCGAGGCGAAGGCTGGCAACGCGGGACTCCGTCAGGTGCGACGCATGCGCGAGCGGGTGTGCGCGCTGGGCCTGGCCCTGGCCGAACTGGAAGCGCGTGTGCCGGCCGAGGACGCGGTGAGCGCGGCGGCCTCGCTGGAGGCGGGTGGACCCCCACCGTCGGAAGGTGGAAAGCGCCTGCTCGCGGTGCTGGAGAAGCTGCGCGAGGCCCAGTCCGAGGCGGGTGAGCCCGCCTGCCGCACCCTCATCCTCAGCATGGCGAGCACCGCCGAGGACGTGCTCGCGGCCTTCCGCTGCATCAAGCACGCGGGCCTGTGGGACGCCGCGCGCGGCTGCGCCACCGTGGACGTGGTGCCCCTGTTCGAGCAGTTGGGCGCGCTGGACTCCGGGCCGGACGTGCTGCGCACGCTCTTCGCGCATCCCGAGTACCGGAAGCACGTCGATGCCCGCGGCGCGCAGGAGGTCATGGTCGGCTACAGCGACTCCGGCAAGGAGGTGGGCCTGCTGGCCGCCAGCGCCGCGCTCTACCGCGCGCAGGTGGCGCTCACCGAGGCAGCGCGCGAGGCGGGAGTCCCGCTGCGGCTGTTCCATGGACGCGGTGAGTCGGTGGCTCGCGGTGGAGGCCCGGCGCAGGAGGCCATCCTCGCGCTGCCCCCTGGCGCGGTGGCCGGTGGCTACAAGGCCACGGAGCAGGGCGAGGCGCTGGACCACAAGTACGCGCGCCCGGAGCTGGCTCGCCGTACGCTGGAGCTCATCGTCGGTGGGGTGCTGCCGCACCTGCTGGATGCGCAGCCGCGCCCGTCGCCCGAGGACGAGAAGGAGTTCCGCGCCGCGTTCGACACGCTGGCGGAGACGGGCCGCAAGGCGTACCGCGCCCTGGTGTGGGAAGACCCCCGGTTCCTGGAGCTCTTCACCGCCGCGACGCCGGTGGAGGAGATCTCCGCGCTGCCCATCGGCTCGCGCCCCAGCAAGCGCAAGGCGGGAGGCCTGGAGTCGCTGCGCGCGATTCCGTGGGTGTTCGCCTGGACGCAGAACCGGGCCATCATCCCGGGCTGGTACGGCGTGGGCTCCGCGCTGGAGGCGTTCGCGAAGGAGCCCGGCGGGCCCGCGCTGCTCAAGCGCATGTACCGCCAGTGGCCCTTCTTCAAGGCCGTCATCGACAACGTCACCATGGTGCTGGCCAAGTCGGACATGGCCATTGCGGGGCGCTACGCGGCGCTCGCTCCCACTTCCACGCGCCCGCTGTGGCGCCTGATTCAACAGGAGCACCGGCGCACGCGTCGGCAGGTGAAGCGGCTGACGGGAGAGGCCCGGCTGCTGGACCACAACCCCCAGCTCCAGCGCGCCATCTCCCTGCGCAACCCGTACGTGGACCCGATGTCCTTCCTCCAGGTGGAGCTGATGCGCCGCAAGCGCGAGAACGCCAGTGACTGCGACAGGCCCCTGTTGCTGTCGCTCAACGGTATCGCGGCCGGCATGCGCAACACGGGGTAGGCGTCTTTCTTCGAGGAGGCGACGGATGGCCAGGGACACATTCACGGTGGAGGACGTCAACCCGAAGCACGGCTTCGCACGGCTGCGTCCGGACTCGGGAGAGGGGCTCTTCAACGCCCCCCTCTATCCGGAGCCTTCGTCCGGCGCGCCGCCGTTCCAGCTCCGCGCGGGAGACCGGGTGACAGGCCAGCGGCGGGGGCAATCCGTGGCGGACGTGGCCTGGGTGTCACGCGTGGAGCCTCCGTACGAACTGGTGGAGCGCATGGGAGAGCTGCTCGCGAAGCTGGAGCCCTGGGAGCTGAAGGTCCCCGCCACGGCCATGGAGCTGGCCGAGCACCACTGGCGCGACAGCCGCGAGGACCCGCTGCGCCAGGAGCTGTTGTCCCAGCTCCCGACGTTCTTCGACTGGGAGCTGTCCCATCCCTTCAAGGACGCCGCGCTGCTGGAGCGACTGGAGGCGGCGATGCAGCCCTACCTCCCGGGCTTCGCCGTGAAGCCGCTGCAGGGGCGCAACGCCTTCGTCCTGGACCCGGGAAGCGTGGAGGTCGAGGTCGGCGAGGGTGACTGGGACGCACCCGCGACGACGTTCGCGCCGTTGCTGCTGCGCGTGAATGCGCTGCTGGAGTCCGCGGGCGCGCCGGTGCGCTGGGTGCCCGCGGAGAACGACTGGCTGCTGACTCCGCCCGGGCTGGCGGAGCTGCTCGTGCTGCACGGCGTGCTCGGTCCTCGCTGAGCGAGCCGCCGCATGGACTCGACCGGGCGCGGCTACAGCTGGCCGCGCTCGCGCAGGGTGCGCACCACCTCGGCCGCCATCACCTTGTGGCCCTCGGTGCTCGGGTGGATGCCGTCCACGCCCAGCCCTTCCAGGTAGAGGTGCACGTTGCCCGTGCGCCGCATCACCGACTCCAGGTCGATGACCTCCGCGCCCGTGCCTCCGGCGCGCAGCCACGCGTTGAAGCTGAGCCGCTGCGACTTCACGTACTCATAGGCGCCGTAGTTCGTCTTCTCCTTCGGCAAGAGCGTGCTCACCCAGACGTGGCAGAAGGGCTCCAGCCGCTGCACCAGCAGCAGCATCCGCGTCTCCATCTGCTCCTCCGCGCCCGCGTCGCCCAGGTCGTTGGTGCCCAGGAGGACCAGGCAGTCGGTGATGCCCTTCACCGCGAGCACCTC
>Ga0126314_10000374_pt1 | contig 22015 bp, 9 predicted proteins | sample Plot105B_FD_92535 | JGI IMG/M metagenome (GOLD analysis project Ga0126314, IMG submission 92535) | Serpentine soil microbial communities from UC McLaughlin Reserve, CA, USA - Plot105B | ecosystem: Environmental > Terrestrial > Soil > Grasslands | place: USA: UC McLaughlin Reserve, Lake County... | reverse complement strand
TTTTTTGCAGTTTTTACTTACCTAGCCTTCAATAGATTACTCTCCCATTACTTTACCCTTCTGTTTTTGATTGACTGATTTTAGAGGTCGTAGAAAGACAGCTAATCACACTTGGTAAGCTAAACTTATCTTCTCGGCTGCTACAACAGAATCAAGCCGAAAGTAATTGAAAAGACAGATAGAATACTAGGAGGGTCATTGAAAGTATTTAAACACCGAGTATTTTTGCAGAATTATGTTGTATATTCAGTAAAATTTGGTCATATATGAATTTTTATCCGATTGTTGCTCACATATTGGATAATCTTATCACAATTTCATGTTTCATGGACAAGTTTCTTTTATACGCTCTAACCATCTATAGCCTATGGTCTCGTGGAAAACGAACATGATAAGCAGGTATTGGTTTAGGAGCCAGCATTGATCATGGACTACATTGCGGAAAATTTTGCAGTTTCAGAAGATAATTTCAAGGTTGAAAAAATGTATCCTGAAAGCACAGGAGAGACGATAGAAACTGAACCTGAGGTAATTGCAAAGCTGCATAATCATAAATTGGCTCTCGAATCATGGGGGATCAAGGAAGTTGGAAGTCTTGGAAAATTATCTATTTCAGGAAATATTATTACACAACCTGGAATCTTAGCACCCTGGCGTAGAGGTAGTCCGGGAGGGAGCAACCCTAAGACGGAATTAGGTATGATTCCTAGCACTATGGAGGTTGAAATCGATAGCAAAGAGGCTGGTATGATTGAACGATCTTTTCATCATACATACCGCATCAATCCGACAACTGCAAATAGAAAAGGTGACTCTGTTGCTTTTGAAAAAATAGGTGGAAATGGATACAGGCTTGAGACAATCGAACTTTCTTCTGCCCTGCAGGATACAGTGCCCATCCATACAGCATGCTGGGTGGGATCGGAAATAGAGCTAGCGGATAAGACTAACATATTAATTAAACAACCAAATCGGTTTTTGGTGTTTATTGCTAATAAACTAAAAGTTGGTAAGAACATAACCCTTACGTGGGAACGAGGCATACGAGTAGTTGAACCTCAACTACCAAAACCGGCAAAAAAACCTACACCACCTATATCTCAAGAATTTTCCGACGGTGTAAATGGTGATCCTGAGGATACTGGCATTTGCGGTACGGGTGGGAATTATTTGAAGGATGCACTAGAAGTTGAAATATGTGTAGTGCAAATGAAAGATAGTCCAACTTCTGATCTAAGAGGAGGAGATGGTTCAACGGGCCAACAAGGGCAAGATGGAGGTGATGGTGGAACTGGATTAGCAGGAACACGCTCCAATGGTAACAGGATCTGGTGTGATCAAGGACCAGGAAATCGTGGAAGGCTTTCGTTGTTCACTCCTCAACCAATTGTAAATGCATACATTGGCGGCGGCTTCTTCGTTACTGTAGACGGCGGAGCACCTGGACAATGGGGTGTTCGTTATGATGATGCCATAACTTTGAAAACTGTTTCAGAAGAGGATTTTATGAAAGAACTGACAAAGCCTGCGATCATATCACTTTCGTCAAATCAAGCTAAGGAGGGTGATACTATCAGTGTATCTGGCCAACGTTTTTCAAAAAGCGATTTTGTAATGTTGCATAACAAGAACTGCCTTACAACTTTCATTAGTGATACTCTCCTCACATTTACAGTCCCCCCTGTTGAAGGAGGTAGAAAAGCGGTTCAAGTCAGTCGTGGGGAAGGTGTTGGTGCAACTCTGTCCAATAAGGTGACTTTGGACGTGATGCCCGTGATTCATAGTCATAAACCGAGTGGAAAAGTGAAACCTAACTCTGTAGTTACATTAATGGGTACTGGATTTGCAGATGGTGCCAAGATTCAAGCAAATGGTCAAGACATGCCGGATGTCAATTTCGTTGATCTAAATACTATACAATTTAAAATGATTCGGCCCGAGGTAGTCACGCCAAATTCCGCTGGTGAGAGGGTTTCAGTTAAGGTCATCCTGAGAGAAGGGGAAACATCTAACAGAATAGAAGTTGTGATGGGTACATTTGTTCTCCTAGTATTAGGGGATTCTATTCATTGGGGCGAGGGACTTCAAGATGAAGAAAAGTTTCACTCAATTGTTAGAAAAGAGATTAGTAACAGATTGGGAAATATAGGAGTATACAAAGATGTCCAGGCTCATTGCGGCGCAGAAATCGGACTAGCATTTAAAACTGACGAAGAGAACACAAATATTTGCGACCCAGTAAAAGAAGATGGCGAAGTCCCGACTTCTCACCCAACCATACTGCAGCAAGTTGATAATTACACAAAGCCTCCTGAAGAGGTAGATCTAATTCTGATAAATGGAGGTATCAATGATATAGGTATATTCGGAAATATTGTCACTCCACTTAGGGAGGACCCTCCTCTACAAGATTTAGTTGAGAGTCACTGTCATCAGCATATGAAGGTTCTTTTAAACAAAATTACAAAGAAATTTACAAAAGCGAATATCGTTGTAACTGGATATTACAAGATATTAAGCCAAGATAGCTTTACTAATCTCAATCCTCTTACTATTATAGAGCAATTTATAATAGCACTTGGCGGAGTCGTAGGAGGAAAAATTGGCAAATCGGTGGCGGCTATGGTTGTGAATGCAGCTGAAAAAGAAATAATAAGAAAAAGCAACTTTTTTTGGACAGAATCAAATGCAAAACTACAACAAGCAGTAGATGAAGTAAATGATGAAGTGAAAGCACAATTTGGAGGTACTACGCGTATATTTTTTGCACAGCCGCAATTTCAGGACGATAACGCGGTATTTACTTCGCATCCGTTGGTTTTTAGCCTTAATAATGACTTATCCCCTCAGGATACGATGAAAGGGTCACGATTCCCTGTGTGCGAGATAGCAACCCGCCATGAATGTGGTGGTTCAAAGCGTACTGGGGAGGCTTTTTGCAAGAGAGCATCGGCAGGACATCCAAATGCCGAAGGAGCAAAAAGATATGCCGACGCAATTCTAAAGACAGAAGCCCTTACTTTCTGAAAGTCTTTCTCGACATGTGCGAAGGAGATTATCCATTAAAGAGGGAAAAAGGGGATCCGAACAGTTTTGCAATCTTCTGCATCTTGATATTATTAATCTAATTTTATGAACATCACTATATTAAGCAGCTAACCTTATACAAGAGAGAATATGGCTTCTGATGAAGCCAATTCATGGTTAATAACTGATATTCGATGCATCTATTACCTCTTAGTAGTAAGAGGTTTTAAATTAAATCATTGTGAGTGTTTTGCCTTAGCTTATTAATCGGATATGAATCTCAAATAGGGATAGATAGAAACTGTTGAGTTTTATCTCCTCTATTTCCACGTATCATAGAAAATGATCTTGCATGAGATGGTCCACAAGGATGTTGTTAGCGGCAATAACTCTCAATTTCTAATAGGGAAAACACCACGGCTCTACGTGATATTCATAGCAGGGATATAGTCTTGGCGGGACGGATGTTTGGAACGGATTGCAAGAGACAGTTCTTTCCATTCTAGCTAGAAAGAGAGAGCCTATTTCAATAGGATGAGGAGGTATCATAAACCAATCATTATCCTCCAGCCTATGGCAAAATAGCAGGGTACGAAAATTCAACGGTTGTATCCTCATCGCTATCAATACCACCCATCCGCTTTAGAACTGGCTGGTTGTTTCCAATATTCAGCTTGTATTTAAAATCAAGACGATAGTTCCCGTTATCAACTTTACCAGCCTTCTCTTCTTCGGACGGAAAGAATAGAAATGCCCTAGTGTTATCAGCGTTACGGATCAAGATAATGTCTTTGCTAGAAAAGCTTCCTTGTGGCTCAATGTATCTAGAATGAAGGATAGTCCCATTCTTATCTAAGACCTTTATAGTCTCGCCTGCTGGGGAAAATTGCCAGCTGTCTAATTTTGCATATCTATGTTCTATATCAGCAGAAGGATCGGCGTCATCTTGCTTTTTACCCGTGTGCACTCTTATTATAGTTCCAGCAGGAAAACGCTTGCTCTCTTTTCCAAACGTCATAAACTTTTGGGAATTGTTCGATCCAGCAGAGATGTGTTCAATTGAGAAATCACTAATATCAAAATCGTCTCTCAGTAAAATATCTGCCCATTCGTTATTGTAATTAGTACCTGGCCCCCCACTGGAGGAAGAGATGATAGATGCATCAAGGATCTTGATTGCTTCTGTAGCTTCCTGTACTAATGGAATTCCAGTGGTAGTAGTAGTTACTGGCTTGAATTTTGCCATCAAAACTGTCCTGTTCCAGTCTATTGGCTCTGGGCTTTCAATCAAAAATCCATAGCATCTAGAAGTTATGGGCACCAACCAAGCATCATCATCTCTGGTGGTCGCCAATTCAACAGCATCAACATCAGGATTTACGTTAATGGCCGCCAATTCATTAGCATCTAATGCAAGCATTTCAAAAGAAGCTGGAAGTTGCCTTATCCCTAGCCCAAATAGTTCACTTATTTGGTGGAATTGTTTATCCTCAGTATCAGCTTGATAAGAGTTCCCCGAACTAACAGAAGATAATATACCTTCAAGAATAGGCTTATTAGCTCCAGTGATCAGTGATAGTGGTGTATTGGAGCTAAGTAACCTTATGTGACTCCACAACACATCTTGAAATGACTGGATTTGGTGAGTGAAGGATGAGTACTTTGATGTAATAAAGCTAAATTGGTACACGACATTCGGAGGAGGAGGAGGAGTATTATCAGAAGAGACTGCAACAATTTTTGCCTTGTAAAGAGTTTCTGGCTTTAGGTTCAGCCTCTTATGTCCAGCGTACAGATTTTTGGTCTTGGATTTGTTCTGATAATTTAAAAAGCCACCACAATCGTTCATGTTCAGCAGACGTATCCATTGCTGTTCTTCTCTTGTTAGGAAAGTCTGAGGATTGTCGCCCCATTGATTTTGGATTGATATAGGCTTGCCATCTGTATCCAATACCGGCTCGTCATTATTGTCGTATAATTCAATTGAGAGCGACATATCTCCCATCAGGTACTTCGAATACATTTGATCGACATAACTTTCGTTGAAAATAGCTCCAATATCATATCCTCGGTATACTGGCTTTTGTCCAACTCTGGGTATGGTATCCTTTACATATGCCGACAAGTCTTTCAAAGGACCTCCTGTAGGGAAATGATCGCTTGTCCCTTCACTAGCACCAGTATTACTACTACTACCTGCAATGGCTTTTGGATAAACTCCAGGCGCTCCTTCAGTCTGGAAGTAGCTATACTGTTCGAATCGAACTGATTCGTTGTTCCTTACACCCTCAGATACAGCGGTAAGCTTATAGCACGTGTTTGGTTCAAACAATATCTCATTATGCTGATTCCAGTGAACCGCTATTGACTCCTTGATATGAGTTTGCAACGTTATATTGTCGTTTACTCTTTTCATTTCTTCTGCGGTAACATAGCATATTTTCGCAAGCAATCCTCGTCCGCTAATCAATAGCGCGGTTATGCCTTTGCCTTCAATAGAAACCTGCTTCATGCTATCATAGGAATACTCGTAAGAAGAAGATGATTGCTCTGGCTGCAGGCCTTTACTATCTTCTTCAAATGCATATACACTAACAGAGGTCTCTTTGCCTAACGAAAGATCTACTTTTGCCACTGGCTTAGAGAATACTATGTAAAATCTCTGCCGGCCTCCTCCTTCCAAGAGCAAAGCTTTTGTCGCGTTAAACGGTTGAGCATCATATTCCACCACTGTTAATTCTCCAGATTGGCCGTACAGTGTGATGTCATCATGAATTGAGACAGGTGGAAGTACAGTCCCTGCCTTTTGTTCTTCAAAGTCTACACAGGTCTGAGTCGGCGTTATATCGAAGTTACATGGATTGTAAGTCTCTAGGATTGGTCCAGTGAATATGTCGTTGTTGCTCAGCTCTCGAGATATTTCAAATGCAGAGTTTGTCCATAGCATCAACTTTGTATTTACCTGCTGGCCATTTTCAAGGACGGACTGCCATTTGCCGTAGAGTTGAACACTAGTCCATCCTCCTCCGCTATTTTGATTTTTCGGCCTCATTTCAAGTCTAACTTCTAACAGCCTGTATCTGTACTGATAGCCTTCGCCAACAATTTCAGGAAGAGGTGCAGGCATAGGATTATCGCCTATTCTTGCAGCATCTTCTACAGGCTTTGCAAATACTATGACAGGCCGGGCATCAAGCGGAATTATAGGAGAGTTCTGGATAGCAGCGACGTCCTCCGAGTTTGTTAGGTGTAATATGTTGCTGTCATCATAATAAAATCCATCTGCATGGATGTCATACTTTGGATAAATATCCAGAGTCCACTTTTCAGTTACCTTCAAGTGCTCTAAGCCGAATTTGGCAAGAGGGACAGGGATAGGTGGCTTTTCTTCCGTCTTCCATTCCAGCACAATATGGGCCTTTGGGCGTGGAAGTGGCCGTGGAAGATCCAGTTTTACGCTAAACTCTGCGCGAACAAGAAATGGACTTGGCGTTTGTACTTGCACCCCTGCAGCCACACTTAGTCCCAGCGAAACACTAAAAGCCTTGAGCTGAACGGATCCTTGAAGCGCCAGCGAACCATCTGCCTGAGCAGGTTTGAATGTGATCTCCACTCTGCCTTCCATCCATGCACTAAGCTCTATGCTAAGTGGGCCAAATCTCCACCGGTTGTCATAGCCCACCCATGCGCCCATCGCAAGGTGTTTGCTAGTCAGCATAAAGTAGGCGTTTGCCTCAAAGAGACTCAGTATCTTAGCTCTGATCCTCTTCTCCACCGGCTCGTCTTGGCCTATGTAGAGATGCCAATTTCGAGCGTTGTTAAAGTCAAAAAAGGCTTCAGCTAACGCATGGATATTGAGCACTTTCCCTGAACCTTGGGGCAATGCATAGTTAGCCTCAATATTCATCAGGAAAGTGCCAGCTCTGCCATCATATATGGCTAGTAGCCGGAACAGTGGCTCGTTTTCATCAAGCTCCTTGCGCTCTTTGAGGAAGTTGGCCTTTCCTTCTACAATGATAACCGGACCTGGTATTAGAAGTACAATCAAAGTCTTTGCTGAGAAACTAAAGCCATTATCCGGAGTGGTGCCAAGAGTAATGCCTGCTCCAAATGCCCTGCTCTCGAAGTTGTCATGCCATTTCGTGAGTGCATCAGTAATTCCAGGTACTGGTCTAAGATAGAAGCCCTCATACCAAGTTTCGTTTTCTGGATTGCCAGCCTTGCCTTTACTTGTTTCCATATTGTATCCAAAGAGACCGGCCATCCCATATAGAGACAGGCCGGTAGAAAATAGCGGGATACCAATTGGCAGGTCCGCTTCCACATATGTATAGAAGAAAGTGTACGGTGGGATTCTACTATTTTTGCCGACCATTAGTTGCACATCAAGTGAGCATCCGTCAAGTGGATAGAGCACCATCTTGACTCCGCCCTTGAATCCTTTCCTGTCCGGTTCGTCAATAAAAATGACTGAACCATCAAACTTTAATGTATCTTTTATCTCAAATGCAACCCTTACTCCACCTATCTCCATTTTTATGTTTGTAGGTGGCTTCCATTTGATCTTGAGTCCCTCAACTCCGCCCTCTAATGGCAAACCATCGACCAGCTTGATGCCGCCTGACAGCGCTATCCACTTTGTGCCATCTTCTTCATTTCCAAATCCTAACTTTGTAATATTGACAGAAAAGCCATAAAGATCAAAGCTCTTCTGCTTTGGGAGATCTATCCATCCTCCATCTAGCTTGACACGACCGTGGGAATCTATGGAAAGGGATCTTACCTCAAACTCTGGCCACTTAAGCCCTCTAACTAAGGGGATAATGCTTCCATTAATATTAATCATAAAGTTATTGTCTTTGTGTTCAAATCCTAAACCCTTGACAATCAATTCCATCAAGTTCTCTTTCTTAAATACAAAAAGCCCGTCACTCTTCCTATTCAGCGGTAATGGATTTTCGGGAGGAAAAGACGACAACAGGCTCTGATCTGCGGACAGGTTAATAGCAAAATCCCCATTTGTACTTAGACCGATATCTACAAATGCAGGTTGATCAAAAAATGGAAAGATCATAGGACCCTTGATCAGCCCTGAGGTCAAGGCGTTTTGTTTGATCTCAATGGCTATTTCTTGTAAGGCAAATGGAATGCCAAAAAGGTTTCCTGCGCCATGACCAGTAAAAGACTTCCCGTCCGTACTTAGTTTTGGGGTCCACTTACCATTTATCCTACCGGAGATACCTCCAGCCCCGATGAGGAAGTCAGTAATCTTTAGGTCGGGGTCTATTGCCTCCTTTACTGTCGGCAAATCAACAGATATTTCCTTCGGCAGATACACTTTTACGTCATTCAAGTAAATACCACGCCAATCTGCTGGGACTGAGACGGACGATGGCAAGCCCTTTACTGATTCCTGTGAAAAGCAAAAAATAATAGATTCTGCCTCTAGAATAATACCCGTATCACCGATCATGAATGGGGCTAACTTAATTGAGGGCGCTCCATCTTTGAACTTTAGATCAATATTGCCAGTCCCATCAATGGAAATATCAATATTCTTTATGTCAATTTGATATGGAAGAAGCTTACCTTGATCATCTCTATTTTCGATGAACACATTATTCTCTTTTCGCATGGGCTTGAACCAAGATGTTGGGAAGCGTAAACCCAAACTGAGATCATGTAGTGTAAATCTGACTGTTTCACTCAAAAGCAATTTGCAATGAAATCTAGTAATGCTATTATTATCATCATTTTCTCCAAAGACAATATCAAAGCCCTCCAGACCCAATATATTGAAACTAGTTTCTTTGAGTACAGCTATTTCAATGTCCACTTCCATTCCCTCAGTAGTTTCATTAAATTGGAACGAGCTAATCCCGACATTGTCTAGGAAAGAAGGTTTATCGTTGGTCGTAGTTGGAAAAGGGTACTTGTCATGAGGCCACGGAATAATGAGTCTTAGCGGCATGAATGATGGTTCAGTTGACATAATTGTTCCAACTCCTCCTCTCAAGACGAATCATAATGAGATCAGTCCTTCCGCCTATGATTGTATTAAAGATGTTAGGCTTAACGTCGTCTATAGGATTACAGGGTCGGTGCACCACATCTTCGACATGGATCTCACCAGAATTAGGAAAGTTACGATAACCACGGTCGTCAGGCATGAGTAGATCAAAAATATTCTCCTTCACATCGCCAAATACACGTCGAATGTTTCTGTCAGGCGAATGCACTTCAACAGAGTCGCCCAATGGGCTGTAGAGAACACGGTGACACAGCCCACCATCGCCCGCGCCGCGAAGCGCAATCCAAAAACCGGTATTCCTCCCCGCTTGGGGGAGTTCTCCGATCGAGGGTGGATAGATCATTTCAAGTCGTTCGGGAGAAACGAGCCTAACTTCGCCATCCCTGACTCTAAAGGTAAGCCGGAGCGTTCCCGCTGCAGCGTTCATGGCGATTCCCTCACAACAGATTGAGAATAAAGACCGATAGGATTACGTCCGATAATAGAATACACATAAACATTATCCGGCTCTATCTCTGAATCAGCAAAATGGTAATTCCACTTTCTGTTAATTTCATCGAATGAATCAGGTATCAGCCAATTAGAAATGCTGACAGACGAGGTATTCTTAGACTCTTGTCTTTCTACTATGCACAATAGGCGTTCCTTGCATTTCCATTGTAATTTTGTAATGAGCCTATCAGCAGATCTTATTATATTGACCCATTCCGGAGGAGAGGGAGGTGAAAGATCTATTGCTTCGCATGCAATTGCTTGTGACTGAGATGATTTCTGACCATTTGCACCAACAGCCACAATCCGATAATAGTATTTTACTCGCGGTTCTACCTCAGTATCCGTAAAGGAGTATTCATTCTTTGATGGATCAATAACCCTAACAGTAAAAATATCGCCCCCTTTTTTTTGGGCATCCATTCTTCTAATATCGTCTATTTTTTTCTCATTGCTAGTTCTGTAGACTACAAAACCAGCAATAGTGTCATCATAATTAGAATTCCATCTTATGACAAGCTTCTTATCTCCACTATCGACTGCTATTATCTTAGGAGTCATAGGCGGCAGCGACTTCTGAAGATATATGGGCTGCGTTGAAATACCAAAATTTCCTAATGCCCCAATTTCATTTGTTGTACGCAAACGATAGAAATAGACATTGTCTGCGCGACCATCAATAGTCTCGTCTATGTACAATAATAGAGTTGAATTTAGACGAGGATCAGGCTCCCCACCTGGAGTAACGTCTGTGATACTATTTGCAAATCTGGGATCATCTGGATGTATTGCCTGTTCATGAAGCTTTGCAAACGCTTTTTCATTACCTGGTAGGCTAGCAAGCGCTTGTAGAAGGATATTCTTCTTGAGGGGATCCTTGCTCAATGCAACATAGTCCATTGAACTGGGGTCCTCCTTTGAACTGGGACTGGGCTTAATTACCTTATCTTCTATATCCCTTTTATAATCAGAATTGAAGATACTTAGAAAGTCTTTATACTTACTAGGGTCTCTAGAGCGCAACGAATTTCCTGCAGCATCAGTTGCTGCTCTAATTTCATTATCTGCGGAAAAAAGAGTTTCATCCATTGCCCTATAGACGAAGTACCTTACATCATTTGTAGCAGGCTTTTGCCACCTCAGCGCATAGGAAGATTTTCCATAGTAATTTGGAATAGTAGCATAACTGTCTGGAGAATCTTCTAAGTCTTGTGAAGGAGGTGGCTCTCTGAAAACAGCAAGGATAGATGCAGGGCTGGATACGCTGCCCTCCCCCCCATCAGTATTTACCGAGCTAATTCCTATCTGAGCGTATACTACCTTGTTAGTACGATCGGCTACCAACGGTGGATCTGGAATGATTATTTCAATTGGCTTCTCATTCCCTGAAAGTTGACTAATGGGCTCCGTCGTATGCACCACTTGCTGCCAGCTAGAGGCTTTCCGGTAGTCAATGAATGTACCGCCTTCCAGAGGGTCTTTCTGATGGCTAATTGGAATTGAAAAGAAATCATTTCTTCGAGGATAAATCTTTGGAATTTCAAATATTGCGTGGCCGGTAGCGGCGTGAGCATGTCCACATTGCTTTCTGCATGATAAAATTGTGTATTTCTTCTGCCTTATGGTTAATGTTTGTCCTACAAAAGATTGTGTGCTAGCCTGCACAGGAATTTGGTAATCAGTTATTATATTCAGGTTGTTAGTGCCGCTAATCTCCTCTACATAAATAATCCTAAATGTACCAAAATCACTTGAAGAAAAGTCACCCCCTCTTGGGATCGGTTTTTCTATGATGAAGGTGAATTTACCTGCTGCTGTTGTTGTTCCCTCTCTTTTGCTTGATTGTATAGTATAGTTTGTAAGATTCATGAGCATCTTTTCTCCGGCAAAGACATTGTCGGGAACAGCAGAAGTGATATAGCTGATGTAGTTCGTCTTAAGCTCTAACATGCCATCCTGATTTTCAACAGGGTCTCCTTCGATCTCGCCCTGTACCACGTTTAGCCAGCCGGGTTGAAGGTATATCTTGAACGCGTCTACATCAGGAGCTTGCCTCTTCAGTGGTTGTGTCCACTTCCAGCGGACCTTCAATCCTTTTGTATCATTATTGTCATTATATCTATTGACAGCAGTGACCCAGGCCTTTTCATCGCCTGTAAGTGATGGATCAGATGGATCTAGTAATTTTGCCTCGACATCTGATGGAGGAGGCGGGAGTGCTCTTGTTAGATCAACCGAAGCCCAGTTGGTATACTCGCTTATCCTTCCAAAGATATCTACTGCAGAAATACTATAATTATAAGTTCCGGGTGATGGTGCGGCGTCAATGTAGAACATCCGTCGCTCAGGCCATGCTTTAGGCCAGAGGGGAGGAGGAGCTTTTTCAAAGCTCTCAGGCACCACTGTGACAGGGGAATTTTCAGTTAGCCATTTTACGAGACCCAAGGGAGTACGCCGCTGGACATGATACATAATAGGCGAGTTAATATGCAACAACTGTCCGTCGGCAGTCTTGGGTATATCCCATATGAGACTGGCAGTGAATCGATGTTCTTCCAAAGAGCCATCATCCCTAGTCTTGGTCATTCCTGGAAGTGGGAATAATTTCAATCCAGTAGGGACAGCCAGAGGTTGTGGGATGCCTTTTTTCACTCCACATAACGTAAAGCTTTGTTGGCCATGCGGAATGTATTCTACATCCCAACAAATCTTGTATATGATTATATCTTTACTCTTTAGTATCACATAGTCAATATTCTCGGGGTAGTGGACAGCAAGTACGCCTTCAGGCTTTGTTAGTGTCGACGAGTCCACCAAGGTATTGTTTTGGAACGCCACAAGTGTTACAGACTCTCCTTGGAGCTGCTTAACAAAAAGCTGCAGCTCTTTTACCGGCTTGGTGCAGTGAATTTTGATATTGTGATCATTTCTCGAAGACTGACTGTGCAAACCTTTCTTTGCTCGGGCAAAGGTGGATGGAACGGAGTCAACAACAAATCTTGCATCATCCGAATCCCGGAACACAAAATTCTCGTATCCAAAAATAGTGAAAAATTCCTTTCCCACTACTGTTTCCTTCTCGAAATCTACAACATTATCCAAGTTCCACAAAGTTCCTTTAGGCCAATTTGCAACGATCTTATAATCATAGACCTCTCCGTCTTTGACTGTTGTATCGACCCAATAAAGCCCAAGAATTCTTGCGATATAGGGATTGATAGAAGATATTAGGGCCAGATCCATTGGAGAAATCTGAAAATCAGGTTCAGGAGGAGGTTCCAGAGGAGGAGAAGTTTCCTGTCCATTTTCTACTTCTGCTGGCGCTGCTGCTGCTGCCGGCGCTGGTTTATTTTTGTAGTTAATGATTCGCCATCCCATCGGAGCATCTTTTGCACCTTCCACCATTAATGCAAGAATCCCTTTCAGATCCTCAAAGGGCTCACCTTGAAATTGATGCCACTTATCTTTGGGAAGACGACAAGTTGCAATCTTCCATTCTGGATCAGAAGTCATTTGTGCAACCCGTGAATCCTCCTTCTCCTTCTGTTCTTTAGTGTAATAACAAAACTCTACTAAGAAAGCCTCACCCTTTGGAGCTCTGAAAATAACTTTTGAGATCTTGCTTCCATCTTTCCTGAGAATGATGGGATGAATCATCCTTTTTTTCAGGTTGTCTATACTCTTGGAATCAACAAGAGTACCATCTTCACCATATGCTTCGACTCTTACTCCTGCACCAAGGTGAACGATTTTTGCTTCAATTCGTTCTGAAGATGATGGTAGTATGAATACAGCTAATTCTCTTTGCAGGCGAATGCCATTAGTTCCAAGTATACTGTCGACTTTGATCTGAGATTGACCTTTGGCTTCGAATTTTGCTTGTCCGCTTACATATGGGTTTGGCAACGTACTACTACTTCTCGCGGTTTGCTCACTGAACTTGACACATCTCCTTGGATTTGTTGCCTCTTTACTCGCTGATGGCATGTTCTCTGAAGAACTATTCAAGGTAGATGGCGTACTTTCAGTTGAAAGTGAACTGACGATTTTTCTCTCGGCTCTAATTTCCTTAGTAGTTTCTTGTACTGCTGCTACTTCGTCTGCATTTCTCTTTAACTCTGGAATCTTGATCGGAAGACCAAAACCGCACTTTGCATTTATTGGGCCTTCCCATGGTTTTTCGCAATCGTCACACACACTAAAGCAAATTCTAGAAACAAAGCTATTCGAGCCTTGCATCCAAATGTTGTTTATGCTAAAAGCGGGAAATCTATATTTTAATTCAGTGCCACCGTCCAAGCTTGATGTTTCTTGTTCCACTTTTATTTCCGCTACCGATTCATCTCTTTTGGTATAGGTTTCAAGGGTTGAATCCTGATTGCTATAAGAGAAGAAGTCGATTTCAGTAGCATATGAGCCACTGGGAAGACGAAATTCAATTGGTCGGCGAAGATTAAGATTAAGTAGCCGACCACCATCCGTATTGGGGTCACTAATGCTCGTTATTCTTCCTCCACCTCCTTCATCACTATCACCAGTAGGCGATGATATCAGGATCCTGTATTCTTTTTCACCGTCCCGAACAATATATTCATACGGAAGGTCTTTGCTTTCAGGAAAATCGCCAAACTCAGTGCAATTAGTTCTTGAACAGTTGGATCTCCTATGAAGATAAAAACCCTCTAGCGGAAAACCCAATCTTGGGTCAAACTGCCATCTCAGATGAATGCCTGTTTCCAACCCATCGCTTCCATCAGTGCCATGCCAAATCATTGTGAGCGGGGGAGTAGGAGGAGCAGCAGACAAGAAACTTTTAACTCCTATCTATCTGTATCTTCTGGATCGATTTCAACCCCTCATAAAAATAAGGTAGAGCAAGCTCATATTGTTGTTGGCCATTTTCAAAGCTTTGTATTCCCTTAGTGGGGCAAGGTCTCAAATTAGTATTCACTTTCGGATATGGCATGGACAATAAAAGGAGTATGTCCATATAATAAGAAATTGTCGTAAGGTAATCCAATATGTGAGCAAAAATCGGTTAAAAAAGGGTACATGAGCAAATGTTACTGAATATATGCAAGGATAATTTGAAAAATACTCTCTTTCTTTTTATTTATGTTTTTATTTAAAGACTGTCGATAACCCGGCTAGGCACGGATCTCTTCTTTCCTACTACCTCAACAATTTCAGTCCAAACTGTATCTTGTACACCATCCATAGCCTTTACTTTTTCAAGTATGTCTAGCAGCCCTGCATTATCTTTTACTATTATCTCTACTCTCAAATCAATTGTATGTTCTCCAATACTTTTGCCAACATAAGTCACCTCCTCATTTTCTAACAATTGTTTTGCTACAGAATCTGTCTTTCCATTTCCTGTGGAGATTAACAAATCAACTCGGCGCCAACCAAACTTTTCAAGGTTCAATGAATATGATAATTCCAGAAATTCCTTTTCTAGTCTGCTGCGTCTTCTCTGAATAGTAGTTTGAGGAACTCCAAGTTTCTTTGACAAAAGTGTAGAAGAAGAGCGTTTGCCATTAGGACTAAGAAGAAGAGCCTTGAGTATTTCTTTATCTATTTTGGATAAGAATAATAGCTGTCCTCTAGTTTCCACCGATTGCATTCCCGTTTTCCTGGCTATAGAGTGATAGTATATCGTTAGGAATACCCTTTCCTTTTATGTAGTGGAAAATTATGGTATTATTAAAACAATATGGTGGCACCACTAGGTATTTTATAATATATCCTTACTCACTCTTTCGATACTCAAGGTTACAAGGAGGAGAGATATCTCTCACAATCATTTTGACCACAACGATCTATCTATCGTCATAGCGGTCTTTGTATTCTACCAGAAAGGCCACTATGTTATTAACAATCCAGTTATTAACAATCCAGTTTGGATCTTGCTTTCCCTTTTCTACAAAGATCTTGCAAAGCTCCTTGATATGATTATTGTCATTATCCGTTACCCCAATTTTAGTAAATACCGCAGGCTTGTAGAATATCTCTCTCAGGTTACAGGGCGGTCCAATGCATAAAGGAACAGCGTATAAGGGTCGGATATTGATGGGTTGTCGCAGTTATTGTATCGTTCTTCTTCTTTGCCGATTGTTGATATCTTGCTTTCTCACTTTTGTTTTGTGAAACCTGCAATTCTAAAATAGTGGCCCAAGGGTCCCCGTGCTTTTAGAGGGGCTAAAGTGAAGGTTTCAATACCTTAAAGGACGGACTAGCTAAAAGTTTTTGCTCCTGAGCGGGCCCAGGCAAATCTTTCTTCAGACCTAGCTCACTATATGGAAATTTGCAATAAAATTATATATATTTTGGACAGAATCATAGAAAATTAACCAATAAAGGGTATCAATTTATAACTAGTGTCTTCTATGACTAATAATAATGAAAAAAATCAGCGCTAAAAAAAATCAGACTATTCTGGAAAACCAGACGATAAGTGACCCCGTAAGGATCTCAGACTGTGAAAATTGTAATATAGTAAACTGTGATTTTTCAAGCAATGTAAGTGGAGAGGCGATGCTTCATCTATCGGATTGTCGTGGTTGTACAGTCTCAAAATGCAAATTCCATGAGAAGAATACAATAGGAGTAGGTCTGAAATTAGATGGCCCAAAAAGCAAAGACAACATAATAGAGGGTTCTGAGTGGTCGAAATTAACCTTCTCAGAGGGTAACGGAGGTGAGCCTATTCGTTTGGGGAATAGCAGGGTTTCGCATTTGTTCTTTAACACCATAGTAAGAAATTGCAGATTCAAAGGGTTGCGTGCTGACCGTGAGACTATTTCTATCAAATCATGTGGCAACACCGTAGAGCACTGCAGACAGGAAAACTGTAAATCATCTTTTGTAGTCAGACACGGACATACAAACACCATCCAAGATAACGACTTCGTTGGTGAGGGCGGTATTAGGGTCTACGGTATAGGCAACAAGATTCTCCGAAACCATTTTAAGGATAAGAGTATTCACTAACGTACATGTGTATATTCGAGATGCTTCAGCTGTACCTTCACAATCACTGTTTCTACCAGTAAACTGCCACGGTGGTGTTGATGATACTTCATCCGCAGCAAAATTAGCACCTACAGGTATTAACCTAGGCTCAGCACAACCTATTATGTAACCACTTCCTTGATCGACGATATTAGAACTTGGGGGATACCAATCAAACACATAACCTCTAATGGAAAGTATCAGGCCAAAGCCTACACCGGGGTAACCATATTGAGCTATAATAGAGGCCGGTGCTTCAATGCGTTTGCAGCCTATAAATGCTGCATAGCCTGGAGGTATACAAATTGTATTTCCTACAACTAAGGGAGATGTTGTTTGTTCTTGTCCTTGTTCACATTTACCATATTTTACTGCAGGAACTGCCCGTGGTGGATGAATTATATCTTCTGGAATTCCCGCATTTCCGGTGTTAAGGTCTAATGTTACTGGGCTATTACAATCAAAAGGATACTGTATATCAAATGTTATTGAATACCGCTCTAAACTGCCCATCAGGCCTGCATAGAAAACTAATGTATGTCTTCCTGCATTAAGGGATGCAATATAGCTTCCAGAAGAAGTAACTAATGAGGAATGGCCTGCACTATCCGTTATGATACTTGCTTCGAATACTCTGTTGTTAGGCGGATATATGTGTAGTATCGAGTAAGAATAATCACGTCTTAATCCATTAACTTCTATTCGTATTCTATTTGGATCTCCATTATCACAACTTATTATTATTGTGGGTGGCGGCTGTTCTGGATACACCAGGTTATATGGTATACAAGGCGGACCTCCTTTAAGTTGTGATGGTACTTCTCCAGGTGGACAATTATTTTCAGGAGGAGACTGCGCACTAACGGCTGGAGGATAAGGAGAAATAATAGCAGGAGTGTTGCCGTGAAATGTGAATGACGCTCCTATTAAAATAGCAGACACTAAAACTAGACTAAAAATATGTTTGTATCTTAGCAGTATGTTCTTCATGTTACTATTATTATCATTGCCATCCTTACCAAACAACTTAAACTTTTAAAGATCAAGATACGGCTATAAAAATCTGAACTGTTCTCCAATAGGATAAGATTTTATCACTACTAAAAAATATGAAAGTCTTTGACTGAAAGTTATAAAGTTTATAAGAATTGTTGTCTTTGCTAGATCGCCTATATCGTTTCTTAAGTCATTTGGATCTATCTACGAGAGTGAGATGAAGTTTTAATTTGAATGATAGTCAGTCATAATTGAACTTATATAATGGAAACTGGAAATGACATATTGAACGCATTCTGGCCGGTATGAAGCAGGCGGCACTTCGTGAGATTCTTACTCTTGTACATAAAGTGGCTCTGCTTGCTGGATGAACCGATATATACCGCTAACTTAACAGCTATCATGAATCAAATATTTATAAATTTAAACACTATGCATAATTTCAAAATTGAAGAGCCACCAAGAAAATACATCTTTGCTCGCAGAATCGACGTGACTGAATCTAAAGGATATCAAGTAAATATTAAATTCAATGTTCTAACCAATCGAGTAGATATATTAAGAACTAAAGAAATAGACAGAGCATCTATAAGTTAAAGAACCATAACAGACAGTTAGATTATCAATATTTTATGTTTATTTTGTAACTTGGGCTATAAAATCTAGCCCACCTACAATCATACCGTCACACATTTGCATAATAGAGATGCCATAATCTCCATAGTCTACATTGCTGGGAAGTTTGATTGAGACTTTTACTCGAAGTTTTTCATTAGATTTAAGGTTTATACCATAAATTCCTGCAGGTGTTTTCTTATCTCTACTAATACTGCTACTATTCAAATGAATATTGCCATTATTGTAAAAAGCACTAATTAATTCCGCATTATCTAAATACTGAGACTTATCTTTGTCACTGGCAAGTATTTGAATAATAACATCAGCTTCCTTTGGCAAAGAGTTCAAGTCAAATAGAAGATCATTTTTGGTCAATATGCGTTTTTCATTGGTAGGTCCCACAATCCCACCTTTCATAGGGAAGATTACATAATAAGGAACAGCAGGGGGAGGAAGAAGAGAATAAGAAGAAGAAACTAACATATTTTTCATTCCTATGTTGTTGTCCTTGATTATACTATTTTCGCCCGGAGCACCTGCTATAGGAGGAATAATAATAGGATCATGCGAAGGATCAGTGGTATCTATTCTTACAAGTAGACAGAAGTGACCCAATCTTCTTCCATCAGGATCAACTTGTACTATTGTATCTGGAGAAGGAGACGGTAGTTGCCATTCAAATGGTTGAGCAAGAATCATCTCTCCATTAGGATCAGGAATAACGCTTGTTTGTAAGTTTGTTGCATTACCGTTAACTGTTATTCTTCCTTGTTCATCAACTCCTCTTTGTCCATCATTCCAATCATCTGGAAATACTAGATTAGTTGAAGGAGTTGCGTAATACAATCTGACATTTGCAGTAGCAGCTTCTCCAAATAAATTTAGACCTGATGATGTACCACGATTTCTAATTCTAACATATACATAATTAGTTTGTCCGTAAACAGGATTTCGAAGTTCACTAGGACTAAATTCACTACTTGTTCCAAATTCAGTAGCTAAATTATCAGGTTGTAGTCTCGTTGAAAATACCTTTATGTCTGGTGATGTCCAATGGTTATACGGAGGCCATTTAGGTCTTCTACCATGTGTGGGGACTAACCCAATATCACTATTATAATTATCTGCTATCCAAACGTCTATATCAAAAAGCGCTCTGTATGCTTGTACTAATCCCGCTCCAGTTGCTTGGGGTGGAGACTGAAGGGAGGCACTAGTACCGTTCTGTACTTGTATACAGCTATTCCTAAGTATACTTTTGATTCGCGATGGACCTGCTTGAGGAGGCAGGCTTCTAAGACGCTCCATAAGCAATGCTGCTACGCCTGCAACCATTGCAGTTGCGCTAGAAGTACCACTGGCTACAAGCCAACCATCATCGGCTCTGGTTTTATCTTGCTTTGGATAAAGTTGGCCAGATAAGCCTCTATCATACACCGATCCAGCCCTAGTAGGCAAAGCTATGTAAATTCCTCCGGGGGCCATTCCAGTAAGTCCACAAAGATCAGGGCATTGCCTCATCTCTTGAATTTGATTATTGCCACTACTTGCAAAGTCAGAAGCTTGCATTGAATCGTCATCACCTACAAATATTCCTCCTACGGAAATGACGTCTCTATGGCTGCCAGGCCATGATACCATCATTGGAAATCCAGAATGCTCACGGCAGATATTCCTTCCGTTCCCGCAGGCAAATAAGACCACAATTCCACTACTGACTGCATGAGTAATTAGCATATTTAGCATAGCATCAGGTGGCATATTCGAAAAGAAGAGGCGTGGAGGACATAAGTTCCAACTACATGTTATAATATCGGGCCTTTCATTCATGGCTCTCTGAAAACTTGCTGCTTGATTCTCAAAATTTCTTGGCATCTTGACTGGAATGAGTGTAGCACCTGGAGCGACAGCTAAAGCACAGGCTGCAAGAGCAGTTCCATGGCCAACACTGTCAACTAAGGGATCTTCAAGATCGTTAGGATCTCCTATTACTCTCTCGATGTTATAATTTTTATCTTCATAGTACGGGTGACTAGGACGAACTCCTTGTCCCGTATCAACCATATCAAATCCAGAGTCAACCATTGCAATCCTTATTCCTCTGCCTGTAATACCGCGTGTATGTACTTTAATAGCATCCATATTTCTGGCTATGTCTAATGGAACTTGTAAATGGTCATAATTTACTGAAGATGGGGGAGTAGCCTCTACATTCAAATAAGTAGGAGGTGTCGGAAAGAGAATAGTCTCTATAAATTCTTCAAGCTCTGCAGGTACTTTGGGAGGAGTAGTGGTTTCATAATAATTGGTAGTACTGTTATTGGTACTATTACCTGGAAAGCTTACTTCATTATTTTTATTCGTAAAAGATTTCTCAGGTTCTTTATCTAAACTATGAAAATGAGGAGCACTTCTTCGCTCCAATTTAACTCCAAAGACCTTTTCAAATAATTCTTTGGAACCTGAGACACTTATGAAACTATCAGCAACTAAATCCAGTGTAAAGCCAAGCTCTTTGAGCTTTGTTGCAGCTTGCTGTACTGTCTCCTTTTGTGGTAAGAACTCGCTTATGTTTTCAGGAGTCATTATATCTGCATTCTTTATTATTGATTTACCTGAAGATGAGACCAAGACAACGTTTGATACAACTTTTTGATTTTCCTCATTGTTAGACACAGTATTTTTTACCTTTCCAAGGTAGAATCAGGATAACCCATATTTAATCCTCTAGAAGAATATAAATAATAATATTAATAACAATTACTTTCGTTATACTTGATAGTGACTGATACCAAGCATATAGGTCTCGTATTGTTTGCCATTCTTTCATTATTACTCATTATCATATCTGATTACATGATACTCCATGTCGCAGATACAAAACCTTGGAAAGGCCATCCTGCGTCTAAAACGTTTAGGCTTAGAACTGGTGACAGTAAAGCGGTCATGCTATTTACGATTATTACCCATTAGGAATAGCCATGGTCTGAGCGGTTTCAACTCCTGACGCTTGGCTGTTTAGTAGTATGACCTCTTCTACTTGACGTAAACTTATCTTTTCAAGTTACTTATATAGACACAAGGACAGACGAAATGCGTCTAGAACATCGTTATGACTCGTAGACGCTTTCTCTAACAGTCCATCTGTGGCCGTCGCAGTTCTTAACGCTACAATCAACTTATGGAAGTTTGGGTGGATAGCTATCCAATGCTTATCTAAACACGCCTTGGTATGTGTTAACATCTCCCTGCCATCTGTTGAGAAGGATTTTGGAATGATGTTCATGAAAGTAGCGAGATTGAGATATTTGGGGTGCTTTTGTTTTAGATTTGCTAGCTGCCTCTCGTAATCAGGACGATCTCCAACACCAGTTTTTATCGATGTGATAATCTCAGGATTGGCTGCATCAACGAATATTTTTGACACGTGATAATTGCGATGTATCTTCAAAATGAGATTTAACATATCATTGAAATCTGGACGCTCAAACTCTTCAGCGTATACTATTTGAATTATTGCCTGCTCTACATTCTTGGATTTATTCTCAGGAACAAGCTGGGTCACTACAATGCCAAACTTACTAGAACCAAACCCAGCGTCGACGCCCATACTTTTCTCCAAGTCTGGACGAATCCCAACATAGGACGCATAGTAGTTTGGCAGCGCTTCTAACTCCAACCCCATTTTTATAGCGTGTTCTATACTTTCATGTGAAAAGACATTGCCCCGCTCTCCAATGTATTCTAAATTATATTCGCGCTGAAACTGTGGAGACTCCTGAGCTTTGCGTATCTCTTCTTCTGTGTATATTTTCCCTAACCCGCGATGATAAGGTA
>Ga0126314_10000373_pt1 | contig 22056 bp, 14 predicted proteins | sample Plot105B_FD_92535 | JGI IMG/M metagenome (GOLD analysis project Ga0126314, IMG submission 92535) | Serpentine soil microbial communities from UC McLaughlin Reserve, CA, USA - Plot105B | ecosystem: Environmental > Terrestrial > Soil > Grasslands | place: USA: UC McLaughlin Reserve, Lake County... | reverse complement strand
TGGTGGTGCCGTCTCCGAGCTGGCCGTACGAGTTGGCGCCCCACGTCCACACGCTCCCGTCCTCGGTCACCGCCACCGAGTGATCGGCTCCGGACGCAGCGGAGACGACATGGCTCAAGCCCCTCACCCGCGTCGGCGCATTGCGCTGGGTCCGCTGCCCATTGCCCAGTTGGCCGGAGTAGTTGTAGCCCCAGGCCCACACGTTGCCGTCCGACTTCACCTCCAGCGTGTGGTAGACGCCCGGGCTCACGCTCGGGCAGAACTGGACGAAGTTGCGGAGCACCTCCCGGGTGATGCCGCATCTGGAGCGGTTGCCATTGCTGTCGATGATCATGGGGGAGGCCTTCACCACGAAGGAATGCACCCCACAGCCGAGTCCGGCCGCGGCCTCGCTGAAGAACCACTCCCCCTGCTCTCCTACGCGCTCATCGAAGCCGTGGTCCGCGCCGTCCACGGTGTACTCCAGGTACACCGCGTTGGCGCCGTTGCCCACCACCCAGGAGCCTGCTCCCGCCAGCTCTCCCGCGAAGGAACTGATCCCCTCCACCTCGAGCGAGTCGAAGCTCACCCCCACGCACAGCGCCGACTCCTGGGTGGCCAGCGGCACGTCCGACACGCTCACGTCCTCGCCGGCGGGAACACCACACGCCACCACGAGCGCAAGGGTCGACATCCACAACACGTTCCAGCTCTTCATCGCTTGGGTCCTCATCAGTACTGGCCCTTCAAGGTGGTGGTGTAGGTGGAGAAGGCTCCCAGTTGGATGAGCCAGGTGCCCCCTGCGGGGTTGTTCACCACGCAGGTCTCGTTGTTGCCCTTGCGCAGCGGACGGCACTGGTAGGCGTGCAGCTCAGGGAACTGGCCGTGGCGGATGTAGAGGTCCGCGTCCCCGGTGCCCCCGGAGATGGAGAACGTCACCGAGGGCCGGCCCGCGGGGACGTCCAGCTTGAAGTTCCGCCGGCCGCCCGTGACGTCGGACACGCTCACGCCCGCGCCGTTGACAAGGGGCGTGGCGTGAGGGCGCTTGTACAACAACCGGTTGGGTGAGCTCGTGTCACCGAAGTCCAGCTCCACCTGCCCCACGCTCGCGTCGTTGATCAGTCGCGCGGGGATGTCGGCGGGAGCGACGCCGTTGGCCAGCAGGACGGCCGCCACGCCGCTCACGTGTGGCGCGGCGAAGGAGGTCCCCTCGAGCGGGAAGAAGGTCGAGTCTGTGTCACTGGTCGAGCTCACGGAGCGGAGGTTCGCGCCCGGAGCCCAGAGGTCCAGACACGCTCCCTTGTTGGACGCGTTGGTGACGCCCACCCAGCGCGCCTGGCTCTCGTCGATCGCGCCCACCGTGATGATGCGCTCCCTGAAGGGGTGGACCGCATCCGGCTGGAGGCGGGCCGGCGAACAGTCGCAGGCGTCGACGTTCGCGTTGCCCGCCGCGATCACCACGACGAGCCCGGGGTTCATCGCGACGACATCCACGGCGGCATCGATCGCCGGAATCTCGCTCGAGGCGGTGAAGCTCAGGTTGACGATGGCCGGTGTGACGGCGTTGTTCGCCACCCACTCCAGCGCCGTCACCAGGCGATCCACGGTCGTCCCGAACTCGTTGAACGCCTTCACCGCGTGAAGGTTGACCTTCTTGGCGACGCCATGCGTCTTGCCACCGATGATCCCCGCGACGGCGGTGCCATGCCCGGTGACGTCATCCCCGGTCTGGTTGGGGACGGAGTTGAACACGACCTGGGCGCGCCCCTCGAACTCCAGGTGTGACGCCCGGATGCCCGAGTCGATGATGTAGACGTTGACGCCCGTCGCGTCCTCGGCCAGGTAGCTGTTGTCCAGCGGGCGGGCCTCCTGGTCTATCCGATCCAGGTTCCAGTCCGCGGGGCTCTGGACGCCCGAGGGCTGGACGATGCCATTCTCCAGGACGTAGTCCACCCGAGGATCCTCGGCGAGCGCCTGGGCCTGCTCCTCGCTGCCGGAGACGAGGAAGCCACGGAAGGCGGTCTCGTGGGTGGTGAGGACGCGCGCACCGTACTGCCTGGCCAGCGCGCCCGCCTTCGCCGCCATGCTCGACAGACCGCGCCCGGGCTTCTCCTTCAGCACCACCAGGTACTCGCCCGTCACGGGGTTGTCGGCCCGCATCAACCGGCCCGGCCCTGACTTCTGAGGCGGCGCGGCGAGCACCCCCACCGAGGCCAGGACGAGGCCCAGGGTGATAAACCTGCTCAAGCTCTTCACGCTTCGCATCTGCTCTCCCTTTCAACCGATGAGTTGGCGGCGCGGCCCATCAGGGCGTCACGCCACGGCGCGCCTGTGCTTGAACGCTCAGCTCCCGCTCCTTCACGAGTCGACGCTGGTTGCGCGCGGCGAAGTGCCGCACCAGCTTCTCGAGCGGCGTCCCCTTCGCGGCCTCGACCAGGGCACCGGCTCTCTCGGGCTCTTGAGCCGCGAAGATTTCGAAGAGCTCCATCCGGGTCGCGGCCATCGAGCGCCTGGCGCCCGGAGACAGCTCCGCGGTGAACGAGTCCTCCAGGATGATGCGCTCGACGGTGGACACCAGCTGCGCTCGCGCCGGGTTCTGCCTCCAGGCCAGCGCCTCGCGCAGGTAGTCGACCTGCATCAGGCGCTTGAAGCTGGACTCCAGCGTCTCCTCGGCCTCCGTCGAGGCGCTCAGCGCCCGGCGCAGCCGCTCATACATCCGCGTGTCGGCGAGCAGCGCCTCGTAGTCCTCGCGGCCGTTGGAGTCGAGGAGGACATGCTCGCGGAAGGAGTCGAACCGAGACAGCTCCGGCTCCGTCTTGAAGATCTCCGCCTTGACCCGGTCGGTGGTGGTGGTGAACTCGCCGGGCTCCCCGTCGTCCCCCGGGGCTGTCGCCGGTGCCGCGGACAGGGGGGACGGGCGAGGCGCGGGGGCGGGCTCCGGCGCCGTGTCACGCGCCAGCGGGGTGGGTGCGGGAGAGACCCGCGCCAAAGCCGCCGTCACGGGGGCAGCGTCCTCCGCGCCGTCGAGCGCCGAGGCGATGAGCACCAGCCCCGCGAGCCCTGCGATGACGAACAGGGAGAGAGGGCGCTTCATGGGCTCTCCACCTGGGGGAGCACGTCGGCGGGAATGCTCCGGTAGAGGATGATGCGGTTGAGGTAGCCCACCTCGTCGTTCTGGAACCGCACGGAGCCCACCAGGTAGCCCTGAGCCACGAGGATGTTGGACACCCGATCTGTCGTCACCGGCGCGAGGTTGTAGACCTTGCCGAAGAAGGTGGCCTTCTGGATGTCCACGATGGGGTCCAGGGTGCCGTCGGCCTTCACCAGCGCGTCGCCCACCTTGAGGGTCTGCGCCTGCACGATGCGGCCCTCGCCGGTGATGACCGGGTGCTCGAGAGTGAGGCGGAGCTGACCGCCAGACCGGGCGGTGATGACGGAGAGCGTGTGCTCCGCGTCCCGGAGCTCTCGCGTGTAGCTGTAGGTGAGGTTCGGCTGGAGATGGAGAGCATCGAACGTGGAGTCCGGCGTCAGCGTGATCAGATCCTCACGCAGCGCCTCCATCGCCTCACGGATGGGGAAGTCGCCGTCGGCGAAGAGGATCTTCTGCTCGGCGGTGTAGCAGGCCGACTCGCAGTAGCCGTTCACATGGAAGGCGGTGAAGGCCGGCTGGGTGCTCTCCTTGTCGAAGTAGAGCCTGCAGTTCGCCAGCTCCTTGTGAGGGAAGAGCTGGAGGTTGTCCCCATCGGCGATATCGGGCGTCGTGCCGAAGGTGGGGTAGAGCGGGCGTCCCTTCCTCCGCCACGAGTCGCGTGACCACTGCTGGTAGCCGTCGGTGTCCAGCGCCTGGTAGGTGGGGCCCGCGTTATAGAGAGCGAACATGGCCGCGTTGTTCACCTGGAAGTTCGAGCCCGCGAACGAGCCCTCTCCCGCCGGGTTTCGATTCAGGTCCGAGTCCAGATAGTCCTTCAGCGTCCCACCGCTCGCGGAGCTCAGGCCCGTGTTGAACGCGGCCGCCGGGTGCCCGACGTTCTGGTTCAGCGCGCACTTGCGAGCCCACTCGACTCGCAGCTTCGCCGCGTCACTCGTCGACAGGTTGTCGACGGTGCATCTGCCCAGCAGGAGAGGCTGCGCCTGCACCTGTGCTGGCAACACCATCGCCACCACCACCAGGGCCATGGCCCCCCAGATATTTCGCGACATCGGGATGTCCTTGCTTGTTCATGCCGCGCCATGCGGCGCGGGAAGCCGGTGAGTGTTCGTTACGGAGAGGCGAGCGGAGTGGAGTTGCTCGTCGTGGGCGTGTTGACGAAGACCGCGGCCGCCCGCCGGAGGTCCGGGTTCGCGTCGTGCTGGCTGGCCCAGGCCAACAAGGGCAGGGCCTCGGGCACCAGGGCCCGCTGATCTCCCAGCAGGTGGATCACCTCGTTCCTCACCCCGTCCGCGGGATCCATGCGCAGCGCCTGCGCCAGGGCGGGCAGCAGGGGCGCCAGGGGCCGGAAGTTGCTGGCGAAGACGGCGGCCTGGCGGACCTCCGGGGCCGGATCCTTGAGCAGGTGCCTGGCGAGGAGCTGGTCAGCGCGAGGATCCTGGATGATGCGCAGCGCATTGAGCGCGGCCTGGCGCACCCGGGGATCCTGCGACTGGAGCGCGTCCTCCAGCGTGGCGAGCGCGCTCGGCGAGCGGGTGTTGCCCAGGCTGTTGAGCGCCCCCGCCCGCGCCTCCGCGGTGGAGGCGGAGCGGTAGTCACGGGTGAGCTCGCCGACCAGGTCCTCCGCGCCCTTGGGGTCGGTGTCGGTCAGCTGGGCCGCGGCGTTGCCGAGCGCCAGCCTGGCCGTGTCGCGCAGCATCCCGTCCTCTTCGCCCGCCACGCCGCGAAGGGCCTCGAGGCCCTCGGCCGTGGGATCCTTCGCCACGCCCAGCGCGGCCACCGAGTCCATGCGGATGTCATGGGGGATGGAGCCATCACCCGTGACCTCCGCCAGGGCCTGAATGGCCTCGCGGGTGCTGGCCGCGGAGAGCGCGCCGAGCATGGGGCTCGCCGCGAGCGGATCCATGCCCGCGCGGATGATGTCGGGGACCTTCGCGGCCTCGGAGGGGTGGAGCATGAAGAGCGCGCGCAGCCGCTCCAGGGCGATGGAGCGCGCCTCGTCACGAGCCGTGGGCTCCCCCGGGAGCGCGCGCAGTTCCTTGATCAGCGTGTCGAAGTCCTTGCCGCCCAGCACCTGGCGGTACTGATCCATCGGGTCCTGCTCCATGCCCTGGAAGGCGGACATGGCGGCGGAGCTCAGCCAGGCCCGGCGCGCCACGAATGCGCCAATCAACGTCGGGTCCACGCGGCGCTCCAGCAGGCTCAGGCTCAGAGAGGACTCATAGGTGGTGGGGGGCATGGTCTGGCCCGCCTCCACCTCCACCCGCTCCTGGGCATCGAGCGAGCTCGTCCAGAGGTCCTGCGCCAGCGTGAAGGTGCTGCGGGCGCTCACGTCGATGCGGACCTGCCCGCCCAGCGGCTCGAGCCCCTGAGGGAAAGCCACGTGGGAGTAGGACAGCTTGCGCTTCTCGAAGCGGCCCGGCGCCAGGCGCTGGTACCCGGCGCTGTACCGCCCCGTGGTGTCGAACTCCTCCGCCGTCCAGGTGGCGCCCGGCGCTCCGACGACGACGAACTGGGAGCTCGCCACGATGGACCGGAGGATGCCTCGCACGAGCGGGTCGGCCACCTGCTCGAAGTGCGTGAGCGTCACCCGACCGCTCTTGTCGTGCGTGAGGAAGAAGGGGAACTGCAACGCCGTGGCGAGGTTTTGCTGGACGTCGGGGGCGACAGGGCCATTGTCGCCGACCTCCACCGTCAGCGAGGAGAGCTGCAGGCTCACCCGCGCGTCGACGCGCTCGGCCTCCGCGGAGACGACCCCCACGGTCCACTCGCCCCGGAGGATGAACCTCATGCCGGGCAGCACCTGCGCGCCAGGCTGGGCGGGGCGGAAGGAGATCTTCTGCTCGGCGTTCAGGGCATAGCGGTAGAGCGTCCCGGGGAGCCACGCCCGCGTCCCCGCCGAGGGCCCGGGAGACACGCCCTGGGGCTGCGTCGACAGGCCCTCCACCCCGGGAGCGGCCTGGGGGGACCGAGACGTCTCCGAGGGGGCCACCGCCGCGGACCGGGAAGCCCCCGCCCAGAGCCCCAGCATGATCACGAGGAGGAGCGGGAGCCCCACCCCGAGGACCTTGCTGAAGGGCTTGCCGCCCGCGTTCACCGACTTCCGCATGGGAAACTCCCGAGTCAGCGGCCCTGGCCGCTTCAGTTCTGGTTGGAAGGGCGGGCACGGTCTCCTCGGCCGATTTCTCAGCCGAGGAGCCAGCGCCCGGTCATCCCGCCCCGCGCGCGGCCAGCGCCTCCGGGGCGCGGCGGCGCGGTGGCAGGGTCAACCCGGCTAGCAGCCCGAGGCCGAGATGGAGCCGGAGGCGTTGTACAGGACGAGGCTCCTCACGATGCCGGACCAGTTCGCGATGGTGACGTTCCAGGTCTTCTTGAAGAACAGGAGCTTGATCTTCACGAACCCCGTCAGCGTGCCCGAGAGCGCGTTCAGGTTGAGGGTCGCCTTGAGCTTCCAGGAAGCCATGCAGAAGCTCCAGTCGAGGCTGGCCAGGGCCTCCACCGTGGCGTTGATCAGCCGCAGGGTGCCGGTCACGCCAAAGCTGGCGATGGCGACGTTCACCGCGGCGGAGGCCACCACGTTGGCGAAGCCGCCCGCGGCGCCGGTGAGCGCGGCGACCAGGGGGTTCACCTGGCCATTCACGCGCATCGTCACGCCGCCCGTCAGCGAGGCCTTCACGGTGAGCGGGACGGGGCCGACCATGAACGTCTTGGACACGGAGAAGAAGGACCGGCTCCAGTTGATGGGCGTCGGCGCGAAGTTGCCGACGAGGCTGGTGCTCCAGATCATCGCGCTCATGGCGTACAGCGCCGCGTTGCCGCTGTTGCAGCCGCCCTGCTGCCCGCAAACGGTGGCGCGACCGCGCACCAGCTCCTTCTGGATGTTGAAGGCGGTGCCGTGGACCCGGCCCTCGGTGAGCGCCTCCTGCTTCTTCGCCGTGGTGCTGGTGGCGGGCGTCGCGGTGATGGCCGCGCTGACGTTGTAGCCAGCGCCGAAGATGTTGTTACCGAACTGCTCGGTGCGCTGGTAGCTCTTGGTGACGGGCCCGGTGAGCGCCGCCCCCTGCTCCACGGAGCGCAGCCCGGACAGCTCCTGCGTCGGCACCGTCTCCGTCGGCGGCGGCACGTTCTGCGTGGTGGCCTCCGGAATGGTCTTCTGGCCGTACTGCAGGTGCCTCATGCCGTCATTCATGTCGAGATAGACGGGCGCGTTGAGAAACTCCGACTCACCCTGGACGACGGCGTCCTGCTCCGGCGGCGTATAGGTGCTGCTCGGGTTGAACGGGAGGATCGGCGTCTCCCACGGAGTCCTATCGTCCAGCTGGGTGTTGGACGGATAGATGGTGTACGGGTACTTCGCCGAGTCGACGACATACGGCGTGGTGTCCTGGTAATCCTGCGCGGACGCGAAGGTGGACGCAGTGAGCGCCAGGATTGCCAGGGCCTTGGATGCTGCCTTCATCATGGTGAGCCTCTCCAGCGAATGGTTACGGCGCGCGGCCCTTGTGCACGCAGCGCGCCACCCTCGCTGGGATGACTCTGTTTCCGCGGGGCCCTTTGATTTCCTGGGGTTGGCTTCTTCCAGGGCCCTGGTAACAAGTGTTGTCACTGATAACGCGTGTGCCCAGGGAGGGCCCTCGGCGTGATCACACCCGTTTCCAGCGCCTCGACACTCCAGCGGCCCTGAACGCGGCGGACGCGTGGATGAGCCCCCTCGGAGCGGGTTCCAGACACGGGTCTCCCGCGTGTCAAAGCCGCGCCCTGGTCACAACGGTTACCACCCGTCATCGGTCCCTGCGTCTGAATCCAGTAGTATCCGCGCCACGCCGCCGACCGGGGTGGAGGGGGCAGCATGTACGGGGAGAGGCGGCAATGAGGAACGAGCATTGGGAGAAGGCCTCTGACGGCGGGCATGCCAAGGAGGTCCCTTCCCGCGACGGGGAGCCACTGCCCAGGCTCGAGGACGGGGGGCCCACCACCTGGCCTTATGAAGGGGAGCCCACGAAGGCTCCACCCCTCGAGCCCGGCTACACGCTGCTGGGTCGCTATACGGTGCTGGGCACGCTGGGCCAGGGCAGCATGGGGGTGGTCCTGAGCGTGTATGACGCGCGGCTGGATCGGCGCGTGGCGCTCAAGCTGCTGCGACCCTGGAGCGAAGGAGAGAGCCGCCGCGACGAAGAGCAGGCCCGGTTCGTGCGCGAGGCGCAGGCGATGGCCCGACTGAGCCACCCCCAGGTGGTGGCGGTGTACGACGCGGGGACCCTGGAGGACGGCGCGCTCTTCATCGCCATGGAGTATGTGGAGGGGCAGACGCTGCGCCGCTGGCAGCAGGGGCGCCCGTGGAGCGAGGTGCTGGCGCAGTACCTGGCAGCAGGACAGGGGCTGGCCGCCGCCCACGAAGCGGGCCTCATCCACCATGACTTCAAGCCGGACAATGTGCTGGTGGGCCAGGACGGGCGAGCACGGGTGACGGACTTCGGCCTGGCCTGGCTCGAGTCCGCCTCGGTGGACGAGCCGCGCGAGGTCCCCGCGCAAGTCCTCCCCGCGCAGCCGGCCGTGGCGCTCGCGCCGCTGACCACGCGCTCGAGCCAGTGGATGGGGACGCCGAGCTACATGGCGGACGAGCAGTTCCGAGGCCAACGGGGAGACGCGCGCAGCGACCTGTATGCCTTCTGCGTGTCCCTCTATGAGGGGCTGTACGGCCAGCTCCCCTTCCAGGGCAACACCGTGGCGGAACTGCGCGCGGCTCAGCGCGCGGGCAGGCTGGCGCCGCCGGAGGACTCCCAGGTCCCCGCGTGGGTGGCGCGCACGCTCCTCCAGGGGCTGAGCACCGATTCGGCGAAGCGTCCCTCCTCCATGAAGGCGCTGCTGCACGCGCTGGCGGACGACCCGGAGAAGAAGCGGCGGGCGAGGCCCTCGCGCTGGGCCCTGGTCGGCGCGGTGGGGGCGGCGGCGGGGCTGGCCTTGTGGGTGTGGGCTCGCCCGCAGGAGCAGGTGTGCGGTCGCATGGAGCTGCGGCTGAGCGGAGTCTGGGATGCGGCGGTCAGGGCCCGGCTGGAGCAGGGGCTGGTCGCCACGGGGGCACCCTCCGCGCGGGCCACCGCCGAGCGGGTGGTGCAGGGGCTGGAGGCCTATGCGGGAGCCTGGGTGAGGCAGCGCACCGCGCTGTGCCTGAGCGCGAGCCAGGAGGGGCGCCCGAAGAACTCGGGGCTGCTGATGCTGGAGGAGGCCTGCCTGGAGCGCAGGCGCGGCCAGCTGCGCGCGCTCACCGAGCTGTTGTCCCAGAGTCCAGACACACCCCTGGTGAGCAAGGCGGTGGAGGCGGTGCAGGCCCTGCCACCGCTGGAGTACTGCGAGGACGCCAAGGCGCTCACCGCCGCGGTGCCGCCGCCGGAGGACCCGGTGGTGCGCGGGAAGGTGGAGGCGCTCCAGCAGCAGGTCGACTCCTTGCGGGTGCTGCTGGATACCCACCGCGTCCAGGAGGGGCTCGCGCTGGCGGACTCCCTGCTCCCCCAGGTGAAGGCGGCAGGCCACGCTTCACTGGAGGCTCAGATCCTCTACCTCGTGGCATGGATGAGAGAAGGGACAGGCGACTACCGAGCCACCGTGGAAGGCCTGCGCGAGTCCATGGAGGTGGCGGCCCGTGGCAGGGACGCCTATACGCTGGCCCAGGCCTCGAACTCCCTGGTGTGGGTGACGGGCAATCGACTGAGGCGGCCGCACGACGCGCTGCAGATGGTGCCCATGGCGCAGAGCATGGTGGAGCTGGCGGACGATGACCGCATCCGCGCCTTTGCCTCCAACAGCGAGGGCACCATCCTCATGGCCGTTGGCAAGCACGAGCAGGCACGGCAGGCGTTCGAGCACGCCCTGGCGCTGAGGAAGAAGGTGTGGGGCCCCGAGCACTGGGAGGTGGCCTCCACGCTCCACAACCTGGGCCTGCTGTTCCAGAGCATGGGCCGGGTGGACGAGGCGCTCGAGGCCCATACCCTCTCGCTGGAGCTGCGGAAGAAGGTGTTGGGCCCGGAGCACCCACGGGTGGCCGAGTCCCTCAGGGACCTTGGCACCACGCTCCAGGAGATGGGCCGGTTCGAGGAGGCGCTCGAGGCCCAGGCGCGCGCCCTGGCGCTGAAGCAGAAGGTGCTGGGCTCCGAGCATCCGTCCGTGGCCGACTCGATCGGCGCGCGAGGCCACGTGCTCCGCGACATGGGGAGGGCCGAGGAGGCGCTCGAGGCCTACACGCGCGTGCTGGAGCTGAACCTGAAGCTGCTGGGCCCCGAGAGCCCGCTCGTCGCCTGGGCGCTCACTGACCAAGGCGAGGCGCTGGTGGAGCTGGGTCGCCACGCGGAGGCGCGGGAGAAGTTCACGCGCGCCATGGCCTTTCAGGACAAGGTCCTGGCGCCGGACGACCTGGGGCGCCTGTGGCCCTTGTTGGGGATGGGCCGGCTCTGTCTGGCCGAGGGCAAGCCCGCCGAGGCCGTGCCTTTCCTCGAGGGCGCCCTGAAGCTGACCTTGATCAATGAGAGGGCGCGGGTTCAATTCCCGCTGGCACGCGCGCTCTGGGACTCCCACGGAGACAGGGCGCGCGCCATCGAGCTGGCCACCCAGGCCCGCGACTACTGGAGCCGCGTGGGCCGAAAGGCGGACGCAGAGCGGGCCTCCCAGTGGCTGAAGCAGCACGCCACGTTCAGGCCCTGAGCGACGGAGCCTGTCGCGAGCTGGAGCGCAGACGACGCAGTCGCCTTGAATGCCGACGATGTACCGGACTCCGTCATCACATACAGCGCGCCCCGGGCTTTGTGCATTCCGTCGACGCGGGCGATGTTCGGGTGGTGCAGGTAGGTGGCGAGCCGCACCTCCTCCTCGAGCCCGGATGACCCGCATCGGGCTGTCCAGCGTGAAGGACCGAGCGGTGCTTCGAGACACCAGCTCGACCTGAATCCCGTGGGAGCTGAGTGTGCTGCCTTTATCGCCTGAATCCCCAGGAACACCAGGGAGCAACAAATATTGCTCAAATGAGAGACAGACCCTCTATCGCTACGAAGGCACCACCTGGCAGCAGGTCCACGCGGTGACAGGCGTCGAGTTCAACGACATCCATGGAACCAGTCCGGCGGACCCCTGGCTCGTGGGCAACGAGGGCCGCGTCCTCCACTGGCCCGCATTGCCGTAAGGCGCCCTGATTCACGGCCCGGGAGAATCCGTCGTGTCCGCCGGGTTGAAGGAGCATGAGCGGACTGGCGCCGTGGCGGCGCCACCTTCACGGTGTCCCTGCCGCTGGCGGGCCCGCGCGCCTGAAGGAAAGGAGGCGGGCCCGGAGCGGTAGCGCTACTTCGCCGCGGGAGCGAATGCGTTGACCGCCACCCAGCCGGAGCAGGCGACGAGCGTTCCGGGACCGGCCTCACCCGTACACGCGCGAATGGAGAGCACGGGGTTGTTGGGATAGCTCCGGTCGCAGACGGCGGTTGTCCCCGCGCCGTTCGAGTTCCAGCAGCTCCCCGTGCTTCCGGTCCGCTGGTTGTAGACGACCGCCACGGCGGAGTGCCCGTCCGCCAGGGTGTCCCGGACCGTGAAGGAGTCGTTGTTGGAGTTGTAGGAAATGCTCGCACCGGAGATGGTGATGGTCGTCACCAGACTCTGGGAGACTTCACCTTCCGACGCGGGAGGAGGGGCGACATCCGGCGACTGCAGCTCCTGCGTCTCGAAGGTCTGGTTATCCTCGGGCATCCCACCGCAGCCCACGAGCAAGCCACCCAGCGTCAGCGACAGCACGGTCATCGAACGGATCATGACAATCCCCTGCGCTCGCGAGCACGGAATCGCACTCGCGGGAGCAATAGGTGGCCATGGCACGCCTATCAGTCAATCCATGGAATAACGTTTTTTCTTGAATGTGCGAAGTCTGGCGCGGATGTCGGCGGAGCGGCGTGCGCCATGGGATTCCGGCCTGATCAATCTCATGCCTCTGGAACTGTCTGTTCAGAGAACCTCACCCCATATGACAGTGATGGGGCTGGAGAACTCACACGACAGCGTCATGACCCCGTGAACCAGGCGTACGGCCTGCTCCGTCCTACCGCTCTCCTCGGAGTTCCAACGTGAGAGGGAAGGCTTCGTCTCACTCCGTCTGGAAGTTGAACTTGAAGGTGTTGTTCTGCCCCGCCTTCACTTCGAACTTCTGCGTCTCTTCCCTATTCAGCTCGGGATTGACGAGCTTGATGGTGTGCTTGCCTTCAGACACCTCGACGGGCGACATCGGCGTCGGCCCGAGGTGCTTCCCATCCAGGTAGACCACCGCATAAGGGCGGATGCGGAACTCCAACATGCCCGTGGCCACCACCTTCGCGGGTGCGCGCGGACGCGGAGCCACGCTCTTCGCGACAGGCTTCGCCTCACGCGGCGCGGGCACGACTGGAACCTCAGCAACGGGCACGACTGCCGGCGGAGCCTTCTCCACGGGCTTCTCGGCCACGGCCTCCGGCGACGGCACGGGCGCGGTGGCTGGAGGGCCCACCTTCTTCACCTCCACCACCGGGGGCACCCGCGCCACCGCTGGCGCATCTCCACCCGCGACCCGCTCCGGCGAAGGGGACGGTTTCACCGGTTCGATTCGCTCCGTCGTCGGCGGGCGCGTCGCGTCGGGCTTCTTCGTCAGGGGAAGCGGAGGAGGCACCACGGCAATGGGCTGCTCGCCCCGCAGGGACACCAGCGCCACGCCCCCCACCCCCAGCACCGCCGCGCCCACGAGCGCCGCGAGGAGCCCCGCCGACGCCTTGCGCGCCTTCGGAGCATGCACCTGCGCACCCGTGGCGATGGCGTCCTCGTCCGCCCCACCGCCATTCGTCGGGACACGCTCCTCCACATCCCGCTCGGACTCCCGTGACGGCCCCGCGGGCGCCTGCACCCCGGCGATGCGCGACGGGCTCCAATTCCCACCCGTCCCGCGCGCCTCGGCCGCCACTTCACCTTGCGCCGGCAACAGCGCACGTGGTGCCGACTTGCGCCGAGCCCCCGCCGCCTTCGCCGCGTGCCCAGGAGCCTCCGCGCCCTTGCTTCCGTCCTTCGCCAGAGCCCGCGGACGCACCTCGTCCGCCACCCCGCGCATCGAGAGCGGCATCGGCGTCGTGGGCGACGTCGAGTCCACGGGCGGAGGCGGCGGCGCCGACATGGACTTCGGCGCGCTCCCAGGCTTCACCGGCGTCGCACCCGCCACCGGCACAGGCGACGGCACCACTGGACCCGACACCCCTTCCGCCCCCAGCTTCGCCACGAACTGCGAGAGCTGGTACGCCCCCACGGACTCGCCGGACGTCAGCAGGAAGCGCTCCAGGTCCGCTTGCAGCGCGCGGCAGTCCGGGTAGCGCCTGTCGCGCTCCTTCGAGAGCGCCAGGTCGAGAATCTTCTGCAGCGCCACCGGCACGTCCGGCCTGCGCTCCACCACCGGGACGAACGGCTCGAACAGGATGGCCTGCATCGTGCTCGCCTCGGTCGTCGCGTCGAAGGGACGCTTCCCCGTCAGCAGCTCGTACAGCACCACCCCCAGCGCGTACACATCCACCCGCTTGTCCACCGACAGCGCCCGGAGCTGCTCCGGAGGCATGTACGCGACCTTCCCCTTCACCATGCCCGTCTGCGTGCGGTGCCCCTGCCCGGCGACCTTCGCCACCCCGAAGTCCACCACCTTCACCGCGCCCTGCCGCGACACCAGGATGTTGTCCGGACTGACGTCGCGGTGGATGAGCCCCAGGGGCACCCCCGTCGTCGCGTCAGAGAAGTCGTGCGCGAAGGCCAGCCCCTCCGCCGCGAGCGACACCAGCTTCGCGCACATCATCGGCGGCAACGGCTGCTCCGCCGCGCGCTTCACCAGCCGCCGCAGCGTGGGACCGTCGATGAACTCCATCGCCAGGAAGTAGCTGCCGTCCGCCTCGCCGAAGTCGAAAATCTGGACGATGTTCGGGTGCTCCAGCTGCGCCGCCAGCCGCGCCTCTCCCAGGAACATCTCCACGAACGCCGGGTCTTCCGCCAGGTGCGGAAGGATCCGCTTCAGCACGAGCGTCTTCTCGAAGCCCATCGGGCCCGCGGCCTTGGCGAGGAAGACCTCCGCCATGCCCCCCGAGGCAAGCTTCCGGACGAGTTGATACTTCCCGACTTGCATTTGATGAAGGGTTCTCCCAGGTTTCCCTGGAAAAGTGAAATGCCCGCGCCACTGTCCTGCCCAGGACCATGCAACCAGGCATCATCAAGTTTGACCGTGACGCGACGGGGTCCGTAGGATCCGCGCACGCATGCCCCCGAAGGTCATCGGTCCCTACCGCGTCCTGGAGACGCTCGGCAGCGGCGGGGCCGGCACCGTGTACCGGGCCCTGGACCGCCGCAGCAACGACGAAGTCGCGCTCAAGCTGCTCTCCGCCGGCCCCGCGCTGGACGAGCGTGCGGCGCGACGACTCGCGCGCGAATTCGAGACGCTGGCGGACCTGTCCCACCCCAACGTGGTGAAGGTCTTCGAGGCGGGGGTGCACCAGGGCTGGCCCTACCTGGCCATGGAGCTGATTGAAGGGCTCACGCTGCGCCACTACCTGGACATCCGGGGTGACGATTTGATGTCGCCCATCAGCGTCAACACGCCTCGCAGCCTGCTGACGGTGCGGCGCACGGCGGACGAGGACTTCGGTCCTGGCAGTGACAGCATCTCCAACGCGGACGCGATGGGTGACTCCCGCTCCGCCACGGAGGGGCTGTTCAGCATGAACGCCTTCAACGAGGAGCCGCCCAGCGAGGACCTGGAGTCCTATGGCGCGGGAGAGGACGAGCCAGGCTCGGGCTCCGGCTCGGACGACTCGCTGGAGGGGTTCGATGCGCCCCTGCCCTCGCCTCGCAAGGCGGTGGACGACGGCCGGGCGCCGCGCGAGGAGGACCTCAACCGTCCGGAGCGCATGGGGCGGCTGAAGGACACCATGCTCCAGCTGTGTGAAGCGCTGGCCTACATCCACGGGCATGGCCTGGTGCACCGCGACCTCAAGCCGTCCAACGTCATGGTGGACGAGGACCGGCAGGTGCGGCTGATGGACTTCGGGCTGGCCAAGTTCCTCGCGGACGACGTGGCGATTACGGAGGCGGGGAAGCTGGTTGGCACGTACCGCTACATGGCGCCCGAGCAGATTCTCGGGGAGCCGTTGGATGGGCGCTCGGACCTGTACAGTCTGGGCGTCATCCTCTATGAGCTGCTCAGCGGGCGGCCCCCCTTCGATGCGAAGACGCCGCACGAGCTGTGGCGGCAGGTGTTGGAGACGGAGCCTCCGCCGGTGCTGGCGCTGAACCTTCATGGGGACCCGCAGTTCGCACGCGTGGCCCACCGCCTCATCCGCAAGGAGCCGGACGACCGGTTCCAGACGGCCGAGGAAGTCTACGAGGCTCTTTCCGAGTGAATCCCTCCAAGCTGCACACCTTCACCGTGGACGCCGACAAGGCGGGCCAGCGGGTGGACCTCTTCGTGGGCGAGGCGCTGGGCCTGTCGCGCGCGCGCCTCAAGCGACTCTTCGATGCGGGCGCGGTGAAGGTGAACCACCGGGCGGCGAAGAAGGGCCTGACGCTGGTGGCCGGGCAGCAGATCTCCGTGGTGGTGGAGGAGGAGACGCGCGAGGCGGTGCCGGACGAGGAGTTCCCGCTCGTCGTCTTGCACGAGGACGCGGCCCTGGTGTTCGTGGACAAGCCCGCGGGCCGGGCCTCGCATCCGCTCCAGTCGGGAGAGACGGGCACGGTGGCCAACGCGCTGGTGGCGCGCTACCCCGAGTGCGCGCAGGCGTCGGTGGACCCGCGTGAAGGGGGCCTGTGCCACCGGCTGGACGTGGAGACGTCGGGCGTGGTGCTGGCGGCGCGCTCGCGCACGGCGTGGGATGCGGTCCGCGCGGCGTTCGGTGAGCGGGCGGTGGACAAGCGCTACCTCGCGCTGGTGACGGGGCCGTTGGTGGACGAGGGCGACATCGAGCTTCCGCTGCGCCACCACCCGCGTCACCCGGACCGGGTGGAGCCCGCGCCGCACGGCGCCGAGGACGCGCGCGAGGCGGTGTCGCGCTTCCGCGTGTTGGGGCGCACGGGGGAGCACAGCCTGGTGGAGGTGCGCATCCTCACGGGGGTGTTGCATCAGGTGCGCGCGCACATGGCGGGCATTGGAGCGCCCATCGTCGGAGACACGCTCTACGGCGGGCGTGAGGCGCCGGAGCTGGGGCGCTTCTTCCTGCATGCGCGGGCGCTCGGGCTGACGCATCCGGAGACGAAGAAGCCGATGCACGTGACAAGCCCCCTGCCCCAGGAGCTGCGCGCGGAGCTGGAGCGGCTGGGACTGCAGTTGCCTCGTGGCGAGGGCGAGAGCCCGGCGAGCTGAGGGGGCGGGTTACTTCCCCATCGACTTGAGCATCGCCCGAGCCGCATTCGCGGTTCCGCCCGTGGGGACCAGCAAGAGGTACCGTTTGAGGGCCTCCTCGGATTGGCTGTATTGCTTCAGGGACTCGTGAGCCATCCCCAGCGACAACCAGGCACGAGAATCGGAGCCGTCCATTCGAACGACATCCTGGAGAAGGCGAACACCTTCACGCAGGGTCGTCTCGGACTCGAAGCTGCTCACCAGCAGGAGCCCCAGTTCCCGCTTCGGGGCATGCGCGTTGCGTTTGAGCTCAAGCGCTTTCCGATAGCTGGCGATGGCGGTCCTGTTACGCCCCTGTTCCTCTGCGGACCGCCCTGCCTTCATGTACGCCGCATACTCCTGCTCGGGAGGGAACGGCTTGCCTCCACCAGCAGCCCCTCCAGAAGGAGGACGTGGAGCCGAGGTCACGACGCCCCGCTTCAGAGCATCGGCGGAGACGGTCGAGGACGCATCCACGAGTGCTGGTACGACGGGAGTCCCAGACAGACTCTTTTGGGGGGAGACCACATCCTTCGCGAATGGAGCCGTCTGGCTCGCGACCGTCGGCACATCCACGGATGGCTGAGAATCGGTCGGAACTTTCATCTCCTTGGGAGCCTGCGGGCTTTCGGCCCCCGGAACGACCTCGGGTGACGAAGGGACCATCGGCCCCTGCGCCACCTTCGTCTCCACGGAATCAGCTGTCGTGCTCGCGACCGCCGGAACTACCTCGGCTGATGGAGGAGCAATCGGCGCTTGGGCCACCTTCGTCTCGATAGAAGGCTTCTGGCCAGGCCCGTCCGATAGTGTCGTTGGCGACGCCGGGACAACGGTAACCTGTTCCACTGTCGTGGCGGGGGCCGGCGTCTCGGCGCCCGACTTCCCAAGCAGACTCCACGTCACGACGCCCAGCCCAGCGGCGAACAGGAGCGCCGCGCCGAGCCCCACACCAAGGCCTCGCCGATACGATGTCCACCGGCGGGTCGAAATCTGCGTCACCACGGGAATTTCGTTCAGCGTGGCGACGGAGCGAGTCTCGGCGGCACGCGCAATGTCCTCGCGAAAGGGTGTGGGCACCTGTGGCTCCCGGCCCTCCTCACGCAGCTCCATGGTGAACAGCGTCTGGACGAACCACGCCACCGACATCGGCGAGAACCGAGGAGTGGTCGCGTAAAGGAATCCAGAGAGCGCCTCCGCGAAGGCATGAGCGGACTCGAAGCGCTCTTCCTTCTTCACGGCCAGCGCTTTCTGGACGATGGCCTCCAGTTCCACGGGCAGCTCCGGGCGCAACGTTCGCGGCGATGGGAAGCGCCCCTCTTGCAACTGGTGCATCACCACATACTGAGGCCCCTGCAAAGGCAGACGCCCACACAGCATCTGATAGAGCACCACACCGGCAGCCCACACATCCGTGCGTGCGTCGACGTCCTCGCCCCTCGCCTGCTCCGGTGAGAAGAAGAGATATTTCCCCTTCACCACACCAGGCTCGGTGCTGAACCCTCTCAACTCACGCGCCTTCGCGATACCGAAATCGACGACCTTGACCTGTCCCTCGTAGCTGACCAGGACATTCTCCGGAGAGATGTCGCGATGGACGATGCCAAGCGGAACGCCTCGGCCGTCCTTGCGCGTGTGTGCGTAGTGCAGCCCCCGGCAGATCTCCATGGCGATGAAAACGGATTGCGCCACCGGCACCGCGCCCAGCCCATGCTGGAGCGCGCGTTTGATGATGCGATGAAGCGGCGGTCCGTCCACCAGTTCCATCGCCAGAAAGTGCTCGCCGTCCGTCCGACCGAAGTCGAAGACCTGGGCGATGTTGCCATGTGACAATGACGCGGAGATGCGTGCCTCGCTGATGAACATCTGAATGAAACGTTCATCCTGCGCGTACTCCGGCAACACCTTCTTGATGAGCACCGACTTGGTCACGCCGGCTTCACCCACCAGTCGCGCCCGCCACGCCTCGGCCATGCCACCTTTCCCAAGCTGCGACACCAACGAATAGCGGCCAAAGGGCTTGGAGGGTACGGAATCCATGGGGCGCGCAATGTAGCGCCAGGAATCGCCCTGGCCCAGATCAACTCCACCGACGGACAATCCGTGGAGGCCCAAGGGCCCACGTGCCGGTACACCTCAACCTGTGTACCGGCACGTGTGGTCATTCAGACCCTCCCTGGGTCAAGGTTCCTCGGGCTCCGAGGGTTCATGCTCCTCGCTCGCCTCGCAGTCCTCCGTGGGAACCGGGCCTCCCACACCAAACGGAGCGGGGATGCTCACCCCGCTATCACAGCGCGTCACTCCCGCGTCAGCGATTCCCGCGTCGTTCCCCGCATCGCGCACACCGCCATCGAAACCCGCGTCTCGCACGCCGCCGTCGAAGCCAGCATCACTCAGCCCTCCGTCGTATCCGGCATCGACGCCCGCATCCGTGCCGGCATCCACGCCCGCGTCTGGAGTCTGACAGATGCCCGTGCGCTGATAGAGCGCCTGACAATGAAAGCTCTCCGGGTCGCCTTCGTACATCACCTCCGGCAGCTCGGCATCCGTTCCAAACCAGTGGCGGCTGCCGCGCGTGCGGAACTGACAGGTGGTGCTTCCGCCATCCGCACAGGGGCAGCTCTCGGAGACCTGCCACCCGACGAACTCGAGCAGGTCATGGTTGTCCGCATAGGCATACCGCTGCGGCGTGGAGAGCGTCACCAGGTCCCCTGGCTCCACGTTGAGGGACGACTCGTGAGGCCCGGGATACGGCGACTGGGAATGACTGGCACACGCCATCAACGGGTCGCCGTTGGGTCCCTCCGTGAGCGTGGTCGTGTTCCCCTCCACATCCGTGCGCTCGATGGAAAAGCTCGCGCAGAGCGGTGCGGTGAAAGGTGACGTGCAGGAACTCTCCCCAGAGCCTCGCGCGGCGACGACGATGGGCGCGATGCTGACCCCGAGCGCCACCACTCCCGTCGTTCCATCCACGCACTTCTGCGCCCCGGGCATGAACCCCGCCGCGCCCGTCCCCTGGCGCTTCTTCGTCAGGTCCGTCAAGTCGGTGAAGGCGGAGCAGCCCAGCTTCCACGGCGTGGAGCAGCAGCATTGGATCGCCTTGATGTGGTTGTCATAGAGCGTGTGGAACTCCGCCTTCGTCGCGGGAAGGACTTCCGGCATCCAGTGACTCTTCGGCCACACGCCATTCGCCGCGTTGCGCCCGGGAATGGGCTTCTTGTCGACGGACTTGGGGAGCCAATCCGAGCACGTGTTCTTCGTGCCGATGCGGTGACAGGCGGTGCACTCCTGATTGCGGACATCCCCAGCACCATCCTTCACCTTCGCCGTGGTGACCGTCTCCGGCTTGGGCCAGCCACTCCCTCCGTTCGTGAGATAGGCCTCTTCGACGAGCTTGTACTTCCCCTTCTTGAAGCCCGTGGGCAGCCCATCCACGCTCGCCGCCACCTGGTCGATGTAGGGCGAGTGCATCCAAGGGTCACTGTCATGGCACTTCGAGCAGTGCAGACTGGAGTTGTCCCGGAGTCGCTGGGGGCTGATGTAGAACGCCTTGGCAGCGGTGGCGGCAGTGCGCTCCGCCGCATCCGCGGAGGCGGGGTCCGCCATCGGGTTGGGCACGTCCTTGCCATTGAGGTCCGGGCCCGAGCCACTCAACGCCTGGAAGTAGCACGTGGCCCCGGACGTCTTGTTGGCGACGACGATGGCGACGTCCTGAAAGCTCTCCGACGTGTCCAGCCCCGCCTTGTAGCGGCGACAGATGACCCGCGCCTCGGTGTTCGGATTGCTCGTCTTCAGCTTCAAGAGGCGTGCGTTGTCGACGCAGTACTTCCCTCCCAAATCAAGCCACACCGGCTTGTCGCAGTCCGCGCCGTCGGGCGTGTTGGTGGTGTGAAGCAGCGTCCCGTCCCGGCAGTTGAACGTGGCGTCCGTCAGTCGCCCCAGCTCCGCGCGACACGATGCGGCGTACTCGGTGATGTTGCTGCCATCCACCAACCCCGGGCCCTGTCGCTCCAGGACGACGCCCTGGAGCGGCTCGGGAGGCTCCTCCGCCCCTCCTCCCGTGCAGCCCAGGAACACGGAGGAGAAGACGAACAACACACCGGCAACGGCAGACGTCGCTGCACGACACGCTCGCATGAGGGCTCCCAGGGGTGAGCGCGGATTCAAGCAGAAAGCAGGAACGCGTCGCCCGCACCGGAGACGCTCTGGCGACGGGACTGTCAGCGAGCGGACCCGCCGCGCCGCACCCGAGCGGCGCTATTCGCCCATCACCTTCACGATGACGCGCTTACGACGCTGTCCGTCAAACTCCGCGTAGAACACCTGCTGCCACGGCCCCAGGTCCAGCTTCCCGGTGGTGATGGGGATGATGACCTGATGGTGGACCAGCATCGACTTGAGGTGCGCGTCACCGTTGTCCTCTCCGGTGCCATGGTGGCGGTAGTCAGGCCCGAACGGCGCGAGCTTCTGGAGCCACTCCCAGATGTCTTCATGGAGGCCGGACTCGTCATCGTTGACGAAGACGCCCGCGGTGATGTGCATGGCGGAGACCAGGACCATGCCCTCCTGGATGCCGCTCTTGCGGACCAGCGAGGCCACGGTGTCGGTGAGGCGGACCAGCTCACGCCGCTCTTTCGTCTCGAACCACAGGTACTCGGTCAGGGTCTTCATGCCCGCAGGATAGACACCTGCGGGCCTGGCGGAACAGTTCGCTTCCCCGCAATGCCTCTCGCGCCCGACAGCAACGACGTCAAATACAGACAATGTTGCACGAACCCTCGGGCGTCTCCATCATATAAATGACATCCTTCTTCGGCAGCCCCCGCGCAGGCACGGCATTCGCGACGCGCGAATCCGGCCCGACGTCACGAACTCGTGCGGACTCATGCCGAGAGCCATTGGGAGGTACACCGTGCTCGAGAATCTCTCCGCGCAGTTGGAACGCATCCGGATTCCCACCTTCACGTTCCCTTGGTCCGGCGCCTGCTCCCCCTACGTCGAGTCCGTGGAGCAGGAGGCCATGCAATGGGCCCTGCGCCAGGGAATCATCCCCTCCGAGCAGTACCTGGCGCGGCTCACCCGGGCGAAATACGGCGGGCTGGTGGCCCGCTGTTATCCTCACGCCGACCGCGAGCTGCTTCAAATCATCGCGGACATGAATTACTGGTACTTCATCTCGGACGACCTCTTCGTGGATCGGGTCGAGACCATCAGCCGGGATACCCTGCCCAATCTCACGGCGATAATGGACGTCCTCGACCTCAATCGCCTGGGCGAAAAGCCCGTCTTCGGAGAAGCCGCGTTCCTCGACATCTGTCAGCGGCTGCGGCGCCGGCTCGCCCCGGAGCACTTCGACCGCTTCGCCCAGGGCGTCAGGATGTGGGCTTCCATCGCCGGGCTGCAGATGGTGTGTCAGCTCATGGAGGAGCCGTTGGCAATCCGGCCCTATGAGGCGATTCGCCGCTACACCGGCGGAATGATTTCCTCCCTCGCCTTGAGCGACGCCGCCAATGCGGGAAAGGTCCCTCCCGACGAG
>Ga0126314_10000372_pt1 | contig 22091 bp, 22 predicted proteins | sample Plot105B_FD_92535 | JGI IMG/M metagenome (GOLD analysis project Ga0126314, IMG submission 92535) | Serpentine soil microbial communities from UC McLaughlin Reserve, CA, USA - Plot105B | ecosystem: Environmental > Terrestrial > Soil > Grasslands | place: USA: UC McLaughlin Reserve, Lake County... | reverse complement strand
TGTTGAGAAAAGGAATAGGATCATACGACCTGGTTGTTGTTGTGCGTCAGGAAACCGCTGAAGAGTGCGTAAAACTTGGTGCAGGCAAAGTGCTAAGGGTGAACAGAAGTTACGACGAGGTGGCGCACCGCCCTTTTCCAGACCAGGCACTTATACCTAACGAATTCCACTCCGAAGTCGCCTTTATAGGAACCTGGATGAGGGGAGAAGGAAGGGACGAGTTTTTGCTCCATCTCTTAGATAAGGGAGTGCCCCTGAGCATCTGGGGTAATGGCTGGGAAAAAAGTTATTTATTTCCACGGCTTAAAGGCGTTTTGAAAGGTCCAAATCTCGAAGGCAGAGATTATATCGCCGCTATTCAGGGCGCTAAAATCTGCATCGGATTGTTATCTGAAGGAAACAGAGATTTGCACACCACAAGGTCTTTCGAGGTACCTTATGCAGGTGGGCTGCTTTGCGCAAAGCGGACTACAGAACATTCAGCTCTTTATCTAGAAGATCAGGAGGCCGTTTTTTGGTCAGACGCAGAGGAATGTGCTTTACATTGTCTCCGTTTGCTTAAAGATAACAGAAGAGAAGAAATACGCCTTTCCGGTATGAGAAAGGTAAGGATGATTGGCGCTGGAAATGAAGATATCTGCCGCAAAATAATGGAAGAACTTTATGTCTGAACTGATTATATCCCGACTTGGTTTCGGCATGTCCGGTATTGCAGGCAGCGGGAATTCTGCACACCAGCAGCGGCTGGTGAAGACTGCTATCGACTATGGTATCACCCATTTCGATGTAGCGCCATTCTATGGATCGGGCGATGCCGAAAAAATACTTGGTGATATCCTGAGATCTTGCCCTGAAACAGTCACCATCACAACAAAATTCGGTCTGCACCCGGTAAAGGTTCCGGGAAGGTTGCGTTCCATTGCACGCCCGATACTGCGCAGGATGTCAGGATTGAAAACATTGGCAGTTAAATTGGTGAGCTATGGGCATTCGCCTGATTTGCAAAAATTTAATCCTGGTGATCTGTTGAACTCAGCCGAGGCAAGTATGAGGAAACTGGGACGCCCTGCTAATATTTTTCTGCTTCATGATGTGGCGCAAGGTCTGGCTGAAAGTGAGCCGGTCGTGACGGAGCTTCAGCAGTTAAAGGCTTCCGGTTTCAGCACTTTAACCGGCGTTTCGGGTTCCGAGCGGGAGCTGAAAAATCTATGTGTGGCTTATCCCGGAGTCTATTCATTTGTGCAACTGGAAAACAGTCTGACGAGTCATGCAGATACAAGTTTCTTTACGGCAAATGAGGCTCGTTGCATTACACACCGTGCCATTCTGGGTGGTTATCAAGAACTGAATTCTCTTTTCCGATTCAGACCCGGCTTCCGTCAAATCTGGAACAGAGAAATCGGAATTGACATCGCAAACCATGACAATCTTACACAAATCTTGCTGGAACTCGCACTTAGCGAAAATATAAACGGTTCTGTACTCTTTTCAACTACTAACCCGGGACGGATCAAAATAGCCGCTGCCGCAATCCAAAATCCGCTGCTCAGTACCGTCCAGTGCCAGCGCATGCGTATGCTTTTTCAGGACGTTTACCTGCACCCCATTGACCGCAAGGTTTAAAAGAACACTACGATGTATATGAACTATGAAGATTTAGCCCCGGGAGACCTGGAAGCTGATGTATGTGTAATCGGTGCAGGTGCCGCAGGTTTTGCCTGTGCAAAGCATCTTTTAAGCTCGGGTATGAAGGTTCTGGTCGTAGAGGGTGGCCTTGAGCAATACCATCAGGCGGCTGCAGATCTTCACAAAAGTGAAGTGCGTGGCTTTCACCATACAGGTATTCACGATGCCCGCGAACGTGTCGTGGGTGGTACAACCACTAAATGGGGCGGACAGGCTTTACCATTTATGGCTGAAGATTTTAAAGTCCGTCCACATGTGAAGTTAAGCGGCTGGCCGATCTCACTGAATGAGCTGATGCCCTATTATAAAATGGCAGAATCCATACTGGGAACCGATGTAAGCGTACCATACGAATATAAGCCCTGGTCAGATTCGGGCATTCCAATTCCTGACCTTAATCAGGGTGCACTGGATCTGTTTGTTACCAAATGGTGCAAGATTCCCAACTTCGCTTTGCAGCATGGCTCTGCCGTTCGTGATTCAGATGAGGTTACCCTGTTATACAATGCAAATGTACTCGAGCTGATTCCCGGTCCGGATAAATCAGCTGTAGCGGCTGTAAAAATTCGTTCGCTGGGCGGTAAAGAAAGTTTGGTTAAAGCACGGGTATTTATCGCAGCGGGCGGAGCCATTGAGTCTGTACGGCTTTTTCTGAACTCCGTTCAGTTTGGCACCACAGGGCCGGGTAATGCAGGCGGAAAGGTTGGCCTCTATTTCCAGGATCACGTTGCAGCGGTTGTTGGACAGGTCATTCCGGTATCCAGGACGGATTTTCAAAATCTTTTTGACTCTTTTTACCGCAACGGGTTTAAATATTTCCCAAGGCTTAGGTTAAATCCCGATCGGGCAGAGAAGCAGAATATACTGCATGCCTCCGCGCAGATTGTTTATTCTTCTGAGGCAAACGATCCCCTGACGCAGGCCAAGCAAATGCTGACAGCGATTAGGAAAAAAGAAGCCACCGTGGGTTTCAGAGACCTGATTAAACTGGCTAATCCATATCACCTGCTAAGGCTCGCCCGTGCAGTTATGCGCTGGAAGATTGAAAAAAGGGGTTCCTCTCCAGAGAAAGGGCCCATCTGGCTGGAAATCCACAGTGAACAGGAACCTTCCCTGCAAAGTACAATTAGCCTGAGCGATCAGCGGGATGAGATGGGCATGAGGAGGGTAAGTCTGCACTGGCACGTCTCTGCGCTAACCGCCAGAACAATTCGGGAAACCGCCGGATTGGTGAGCAGGGAATTCAAGGCGGCTGGAATCGCCGAGGTCAGACTCGAACCCTGGGTAAATGGTGCTGTCGCAGACGGGACACGTTGGATGACCGATGTTTATCACCAGGCGGGAGGACTACGCATGTCCGAATATGAAAACGATGGAGTGGTCGACCGGGACTGCAAGGTTTTTGGTTTAAGTAATCTTTACGTGGCCAGTTCCGCCGTGTTTCCGACGTCGAGCTTTTCTAACCCCACTATGACTACCATCGCATTGTCTCTCCGGATTTGCGACAGGATAAAAAGTATTCACAACAACAACTAAATATCAATAACATGTCTGTTAACTTATTAGTATTTGAGTCACATCCGGTTCAATACAGGGTGCCGGTTTGGCAAACGATGGAAAAATTGAAGCCGGGTTCTGTCCATGTCGCCTACGCATCTGATTGTTCCGTGAGGGGACATATGGACAAGGAGTTTGGTCACAAGGTAGCCTGGGATATCCCTATGCTTAGCGGCTATGCACATTCTGTCTTAAACTGTGAAAACGGAATACCGCTAGCGGGTTGGGGAACCCTAACCGGCGAGGGAGTTGGCGGGCTGATCAGGCAAATCAAACCCTCGGCAGTACTGCTCACCGGGTTCAATTACCGGTTCGATTTGATGGCCTGTCTGGCAGCCAGAAAGCACCGCATTCCGGTCTGGCTCCGTTGTGAGACCCAGGACCACGCTTTAAAGCGTTCCCGATTAAAAGCGGTCTTCCGCTCTATCGTATATCATATTGCCTATCTGGCAATTGACCGCATATTTTACATTGGGGAGCTCAATAAACTGCACTATCTGAAACATGCAGTCGACGCAATGCAGCTCAAGCCAGCCAGATATGGAACTGAAGATCGTTTTGAGGGAATGAATACCCCCAGGAAAACCGAATTGCGGGAACAGGGAAGAAATCAGACGGGTATTGCCGCTGATTCATTTGTAATCGGCTTTTCAGGAAAACTGATCTCAAAAAAGTCTCCTGAAATTCTTTACGCTATGCTGGAACATCTGGCACCTTCCTTAAGAGCAAGGACCACCCTTTACTTTATGGGTAGTGGCGAGTTGCTGGAGGAGCTTCAGCAACTCGCCACTATGGCATTGAAGCGCTATAATGTGAAAAGTCATTTTACCGGTTTCGTAAACCAGTCGCAGCTGGCCTCCCATTATCTGGTGATGGACATCATGGTGCTGCCTTCCAGAAAAATGGGCGAGACCTGGGGTTTGGTGGCAAACGAAGCGATGCAGTCCGGTTGCGGTGTGATCGTGAGTGATGCGGTTGGCTGCAGTAAAGATTTCGGAGGATGGGAACGCTTTCGCGTATTCCCTGAGGGCGATGCAAAAGAGCTTGCTGTCAAAGCAGAATCACTGTCGGTATACACACGCGATTTTGACTGGGCCACAGAAATCTACAGGCATATTCTATTGAAGCGACAGCAGAATCATTACTAAAGGAACTAACCACCTAGTATCATGCATATTGTATTTTTTTCAAACCCGGATTTTTTCGGGTCTCAAAAACGGCCGGCTTTCTCCAGTATGCCGCGTTTTACCCACATGCTGGCCGAAGGAATGGCAAACAGGGGGCACAGCGTGTCTATCTGGGCACCTGGCTCTACCCTTTTCAAATTTCCGGTTAGCGGAGTCTTGAAAAAATGGATGGGTAACCTGGATCAGTATGTTGTATTCCCGTCCGATGTGAAAAAGCGGTTAAAGGAAAGCCCTGAAGAAACCCTGTTTGTTTTCACAGATCAGGCTCAGGGACCTTGGGTTCCGTTGGTTCATAACCGCAGGCATGTGATGCATTGTCACGATTTTCTTGCGCAATGGTCGGCCCTTGGAGTAATTGCCGAAAACAAGACGGGCTGGACCGGCAGAAGATACCAGCGTTTTATCCGGAATGGATTCGGGTATTGCCGCAATTTCATCTCCGGTTCCCAGAAAACAAACGACGATCTACAAAAACTCACCAATACCCGGCACGCCGGTCTGAGTGTGGTTTACAATGGTCTGGACGATTTGTACAGACCAATGAATTCGGCAAAGGCAAGAACGGTATTGGCAAACAAGATCGGGCTGGAACTCAAAGACGGATACCTCCTTCATGTGGGTGGAAACCAGTGGTACAAAAACAGATCCGGTGTAATCGAAATTTATAACGCCTGGCGCAGTAAGTATGAAGGAACACTTCCACTCATTATGATTGGCGCAGAACCGTCTTCAGAAATGCGGCAGCAGGCGGACGATTCGCCCTGGAAAAACGACATACACTTTATCAGCGGTCTTGCTGATGTCTATGTACGATACGCCTACTCTGGTGCTTCGGTATTCCTTTTTCCTTCACTGGCAGAGGGCTTCGGCTGGCCCATTGCGGAAGCTATGGGGTCTGGTTGCCCCGTGATTACGACCGATTTAGCACCAATGACAGAAGTGGCGAGTGGAGCGGCTTTGCTACTGGAAAAGAGAACAGCGGAAAACGCCGGCCACTGGGCAGGGAGCGGAGCCGCACTGGTTGATCGCATTCTCAATTTTTCTCCTGAAACACGCAATGCGTTTGTAACCAAGTCTCTGCAAACGGCAGAACGCTTCAATATCCATTCGGCGCTCAATCAGATAGAATCAATTTATAAAAACATTGCTGAAACACCATGATTACTTTAATTACCTCTAGAATACATGACAACAGGCCAGATATTGCCTTGTTGCAGGATTTCGAACAGTTTTGTTCCAAAAACAGTGCATGGGCAGTAAAAAAAGGAGCTGTGCTGTTTTCACCCAGAAGCATTTCCTCCAGAGTATACTCGGCATGTCATACCATGATGCGACCAGTGCTTAAAAGATTTAAATTCAATGGAGCGGTGATCAGTCTGGGTCTTCCATACCGGAAAACACTCTTGTCTAAAACATTCCCTTATTATGCCCTGGATTGTGATCTGCGGGTACTCTGGACATATGATGTGTGGGAACCTGATTATGCTTCCGTTGAACTTATGGTGCGTGAGGCAGGAATCAATTTATTATTGCTATCCAGTTACCAGGCGACTGTACATTTTTCGAAACTTAATATTCCGGACTGCGAAGTTCACTGGGTAGCTGAAACAGTCAATTCCGACGATTATCGGCAGAAGCCATGGGCGCAGAGAAGTACCGACCTGCTGTCATTTGGAAGAACATGGGGCAAATTCCATAACGCTATCCATGACAGTTGCATCGATAGTAACATCAACTATAGATTTCAGGAACAGACGGCAATGATAGATACCGCTGTGCATGGCCTTAAAGGTGCGCTGCAGTTCCCAACCTGGTCTGACTTTGTAACTGGTCTTTCAGATTCGAAAATCTGCATTTGCTTTCCCCGATCCGTAACCCATCCTGCTCTGGCAGGGAATGTATCCACGCTCACCCTTCGTTACCTCCAGGCAATGGCATCAAAATGTCTGATACTGGGCGCCGCGCCACTGGACGTGAAATATGCACTCGATTACGACCCGGTTGTGGAAGTAAACTGGGATGATCCCGCGGGACAAATCAAACACATTCTGGCCCACCCGGAAGCTTACCAGGAACTTATAGAGAAAAATTACAGAACCGTTGTTGATCTTTTTCATCATAAAAACTCAATTGACAAAATAGACTTACTTGTTAGAAACCGACTTAATTCCATATGACCATTAGTATAAGTTTAAAAATTCTCCATGTTATCCCTAGTATGGATCCCGCCCAAGGTGGAGTCGTGCAGGCGTTAAAAACCATAATCTCGGGCCTTTCAGATAAAAAAATATCTAACGAGGTTGTCTGCATGGACAATGTGAACTCTTCTTTTTTAAACGGAATTTCCTTTGTTGTCCATGCACTTGGCACCGGGAAAACCTCCTGGAATTATAATAAAAGAGTGATTTCCTGGATGATGGCCAACCTGACTTATTTTGATGTGGTGATTGTACACGGGCTCTGGCACTATCCCGGCTATGCGACCAGAGTAGCGTTGCAGAAGCTTGCCGGAAGCGCATCGGGTATATTGCTTCCCAAACTCATGGTTATGCCCCATGGAATGCTTGATCCGTATTTCCAACGCGCGGCGCATCGTAAGCTAAAGGCTGTAAGAAATACACTCTTTTGGAAATTAATTGAGAAGAAACTGATCAATTCCGCAGATGCACTCTTGTTTACCTCAGATGAAGAAATGACGCTTGCTAACCTGCCTTTCAGACCCTACCGGCCTAAAAAATCTTTTGTTGTCGGTCTCGGCGTGGAACCACCGCCACCGTACACCGAACAGATGAAAGCAGCATTTGACAGGAGCTGCGAAGGATTAAATAACAGTCCCTACATTTTGTTTTTAGGTAGACTGGACGAAAAAAAAGGAGTAGACCTGATGATACCTGCCTATGCAAAAGCGCTCGCGGCAATGGAGACCCAACAGCGTAATATTCCAATTCTTGGCGTTATGCCCAAGCTGGTTATCGCTGGTCCCGGGCTGGAAACAGCTTACGGTCGCAAGTTGAAACAAATGATCATGGAAACTCCAAGTCTTCGCAGCATGGTACTTTTTTCCGGCATGTTAACGGGCGATGCAAAATGGGGTGCGTTTTATCAGGCTGAAGCATTCATTCTTCCCAGTCATCAGGAGAATTTTGGTGTGGCGGTAGTGGAAGCCCTGAGTTGTGGTGTACCTGTGCTCATTTCCAATCAGGTAAATATTTGGCGCGAGATCAACGAAGCCGGAGGATGCTATGTTTCAGGCGACACCGTTGAAGGAACTTTCAAACTGTTTGAATTCTGGAACAGATCATCCTATAAGCAGAAACAAGCCATGAGCAGAAATGCTTTATTAGCCTTTAACAAGTATTTTTCGACGGTGCCTGCCGCAAAGCGGCTGCTGAAAGCTATGTCCGAAACAATCAAATCCGAGCCGCCTGCAATAGCCATTTTAGATGAAAACTGAGCAAATTAAACAGACCGATCTGGCGCAGTTCAGCAAAGGTAATTATCAGGCCGGACCTATTTTTAAAGTACTGTTATGGTATATGGTCAGCTGGCTCATATTTGACACCGCTGTGCCGTGGCCCTATCGATTCAAAGCGATGCTGCTCAGGTGTTTCGGTGCCTGTGTGGGTAAGGGCTTAGTAATTAAGCCATTCGTAAAGATCAAGAGTCCATGGCGGCTGATCATTGGTGACCATTGCTGGATCGGTGAGTCTGTCTGGATTGATAATCTGGATCATGTAGAGATCGGCAGCCATGTCTGCCTTTCTCAGGCCGCAATGCTGCTAACGGGCAATCACGACTATACGCAGCGCACCTTTGGATATAGGCTCGGCAAAATTGTCCTGGAGGACGGAGTTTGGATTGGTGCCAGGGCGACTGTGTGTCCGGGCATCCGCTGCAGGTCGCATGCCGTGCTGACGGTCAATTCAGTAGCAAGTGCAGACCTGGAACCCTATTTCATTTATTCGGGAAACCCCGCCAGGGCGCTTCGGGAAAGAAACATTAACAAATAAAATATCTGTATGAACAGTTTACCTACGATTTCCATCCTGACACCTGTCTGGAATGGCCTCCCATATTTAAGGGAATGTGTAGCATCTGTCCTGGCTCAAGAGTACCAGGATTGGGAATTGCTGATCAGTGATAACGGATCAACTGACGGTACCTTGGAATATCTGCACACTTTAACGGATCCCAGGATTAGAATTTTTGAACAAAAAAACAATTTGGGAATTATGGGGAATGTCAATTTCCTGTTCCGAAATGCCAGATCACCCCTGAGCCAGATTCTCTGTGCAGATGATTTCTTTGTTAAACCAACGGCTCTGGGAAAGATTGCAGCCTACTGGAAAAATGCCTCAGCCGAGATTGGATTTGCCCGCTTTGGCCACATTGGTAGTTCAGACAAGAAAATTGTCAACATCCAGACCCAGATGATCCCATCGGTAATCCGTAAAGAATTCGGAGACCTGTTGTTCTTCGTATTTGGTAATTTCCCGGGCAACCTGTCCGACGTCAGTATCAGGACTCATCTAGTTAGAGAAAACGGTTACTTCCCTGTTCATATGCCCTTTGCCGGTGATTGTGCATTTTGGAGCCGTCTCATCAGGAAGGTTTCTATGGGTGTCGAGCAGGAACTCCTTATTTACATCAGAAGGCATGACAAAGTCGCCTCCAACTACCTTGGACTCAAAGGGGAGCTATATGAACAACAAGTAGATATCTATGAAAAACTGATAGAAAGTATGTCAGGCAGGTATGATATCAATATACTCAAAAAGTATTTTCATTATCAGGTTTATGCTTTCCATTACCGCAATGCACTAAAGTCATTGATCCATGGGAAGTTTACTTACCTGCAAACGCTGATAAAGGTGGATTCGGTAATCCTATGGCCGCGCTGGCAACAATTGCTGCTATGTCTTCCCTTCGCACTTTTTAATGTACGTCAGGGTCTTACCTATGACATAGCGATTAACCTTTTACAACAATACGATCAGCGGGCAGATGCTGAATCACTTCTGCCAGAATTGAGAACAGAAACAATAAAAATCTAAGCATATGAAAGCAGTAATACTTGCGGGTGGATTTGGAACCCGGATCAGCGAAGAAAGCGGCGTCAGGCCAAAGCCCATGGTTGAAGTAGGCGGGAAGCCGGTCCTTTGGCATATCATGAAAATTTACTCATGCTACGGGATAAATGATTTTGTGGTGTGCTGCGGTTATAAGGGACATGTAATTAAAGAATACTTTGCAAACTATTGCCTGAATAACTCTGACGTTACATTTAACATGCGCGACAACAGCATGCAGGTTCACCGAAACGATACTGAACCCTGGAATGTCACGCTGGTGCACACTGGTCTCAACACCATGACGGGAGGTCGCCTGAAAAGGGTTAAAGATTATATCGGTAACGAGACTTTTTGCATGACCTACGGGGATGGGCTGAGTAATGTGAACATTCAGGAACTTCTAAGCTTCCATAAGGCGTCAGGTACGCTAGCTACCCTTACCGCGGTGCAGCAACCCGGGAGGTTTGGGGTATTCAATCTGCCTGGACAGGAAACAAAGATCGACTCTTTTCAGGAGAAACCTGACGGTTCCGAGATGCCCTGGATCAATGGTGGATATTTTGTACTGGAGCCAGAAGTGCTCGATTACATAGACGATGATAATTCAGTTTGGGAGCGCGAGCCGATGGAGGCGCTTGCACGTGAAGGACAACTTTCAGGATATAAGCATACCGGCTTCTGGCAACCTATGGATACGCTTCGTGATAAGAATGTACTAGAAGAATTATGGGCTGCAGGCGAGGCACCATGGCATGAACAAGCCATTCTTGCGCAGCAGATAGAAACACTAAATCACCAGCTCACATTCTAAATAAACACTGAAACAAAATGAAAATATTAATTACAGGAAATATGGGCTATATCGGCCCTCATGTAGTGAAGCAACTTCGCGACACCTATCCCGATGCCACCTTAATGGGATTTGATATGGCATACTTTGCTGCCTCACTAACCAATGCAGTCACGATACCCGAGCTTGATCTGGACGCGCAGTTGTTCGGAGATGTAAGGAAGATAGACGCTGCTGTATTCCAGGGAGTAGACGTCGTCATTCACCTGTCTGCCATCTCCAATGACGCTATGGGAACTCGTTTCGAAGAGGTGACTATGGATGTGAACTATCGGGCGGGAATCAGAATCGCGAAGCTGGCCAAAGCATCCGGCGCACGCGCATTTGTCTTTGCCTCGAGCTGCAGTATGTATGGCTCTGCAGACGGAGAACCAAAAACAGAGAATGACGAGCTTAATCCATTGACAGCGTATGCGAAATCCAAAGTCGCGACGGAACAGGGGTTGGCACCTCTTGCCGACGAAAATTTTACGGTAACCTGCCTCAGGTTCGCAACCGCGTGCGGTATGAGTCCGAGATTACGCCTGGATCTGGTGCTGAATGATTTTGTAGCCGGCGCTGTGACCTCTGGTAAAATTGAAATATTAAGTGACGGAAGCCCCTGGCGCCCGCTGATCCATGTTAAAGATATGGCCAGAGCTATCGATTGGGCTGTAAGCAGAACCTCAGAAAACGGCGGGCAGTTCCTGGCTGTCAACACAGGCAGCAAGGCTTGGAACTTTCAGGTACGGGAAATTGCAGAAACTGTTGCCTCAGTTATTCCCGGCACGCAGGTAATCGTCAACGAGGCAGCCCTGCCCGATAAACGTTCGTATAAAGTAAACTTTGACCTTTTTGCCAAACTGGCCCCCCTGCACCAGCCGTTGTATTCCCTTGAACGTGCGGTAGAAGAACTAATGGCAGGTTTGCTGGCCATGAAATTTGATAATTCTGACTTCAGACAGTCACTTTTTATGCGGCTCAAACTACTGGTAAGCTTGCAGGAAGATCAGCACCTCAGCACAAAACTGGAGTGGAGAAATAATTTACAGACAACATTATGATATTCACAGAAACAAAGTTAAAAGGAGCTTTTATCATAGACGTAAAACGCATCGAAGATGAAAGGGGATTTTTTGGCAGATCATACTGCAGTAATGAATTTGAAGCACACGGACTGAACACAAATGCTGTACAGACCAACGTAAGTTATAACCAACATAAGGGAACACTTCGCGGCATGCACATGCAATGCACTCCCCATGAAGAGAGCAAACTGGTGCGCTGTACCAGGGGAAGTATCTATGATGTCATCATAGACATGAGACCCCAGTCACCAACTCATAATCAATGGATTGGTGTGGAGTTGAACGCCTCATCTTACCGGATGCTATATGTCCCTGAAGGTTTTGCACACGGTTTTATTACACTGGAAGATCAGACAGATGTGACCTATCAGGTTACCCAGTATTACACTCCCGGTTCCGAACGGTGCTTTCGCTGGGATGATCCTGCTTTTGCCATAGAATGGCCCCTTACACCTAAACTGATCTCTGAAAAAGATCAACAGCACGCATTAATTCAAAACAGTTCACTATTTAATATTTCTCAATAACATGATTATAATCGATACCGCACTGGCCAAACGCCATGCAGAAAATAATCCGGTAAGAGTTGCACTGGTAGGCGCCGGATTCATGGGCAGAGGAATTGCCCTTCAAATTTGTAAATATGTACAGGGAATGGAATTGGTGGCCATTGCCAATCGTGACATAGAAAAAGCAAAAAAGGCTTATCATCAGTCAGATATCTGGGATGTTAAAACCCCGGCTACGGTGCTGCAACTTGAAGAAAATATCCGTAACGGACATTTTAGTGTAACCGATGATGCCCTGATGTTGTGTGAGGCTGCCGGTATAGATGCCATTATTGAGGTCACTGGAGCCGTTGAGCACGGAGCCAAGGTTGCCCTTTGCGCTATCAAACATAAAAAGCACATCATTCTGATGGATGCCGAACTGGACGGTACTGTGGGTCCGATATTGAAAGTATATGCCGATCAGGCAGGAGTAGTATACACCAATTGCGACGGAGACCAGCCAGGCGTGATCATGAACCTATATCGTTTTGTGAAATCACTGGGTGTAAATCCTGTGCTTTGCGGAAACATTAAGGGATTGCACGATCCCTACAGAACTCCCACTACTCAGGAAAGCTTCGCAAAAAAATGGGGGCAAAACCCCGTTATGGTTACCTCCTTTGCAGACGGAAGCAAAATTTCGTTTGAGCAGGCAATTGTAGCGAACGGAACCGGCATGGGTGTAGGCAAACGCGGGATGTTCGGGCCGGAATTACCGTCCGGGTCACCGCTCAAAGATGTACTGGCTGCGTACCCTTTAGAAGCTCTGTTAGAAGGAAAGGGAATTGTAGACTATGTGGTAGGCTCGGAACCGGCTCCCGGAGTATTCGTACTGGGAACTCATGATCACCCTATACAGCAACATTACCTCAATCTGTACAAACTGGGTGAAGGCCCACTTTACCTGTTCTATACCCCTTATCACCTCTGTCACTTTGAGGCGCCAAACACAATCGCCCGCGCAGTGCTTTTCGGCGATGCCGCGCTCGCGCCCCTGGGTGCCCCGGTTGTTGAGGTAGTAGCAACAGCCAAGACCGATCTGAAATCGGGGTCTGTAATCGATGGCATAGGTCATTACATGGTATACGGCCTTGCTGAAAATGCAGATGTAAGGCAGAAGGAGAATCTATTGCCAATTGGTGTTGCAGAGGGCTGTATCCTCAAAAGAGATATACCGAAAGACCAGGTGATCACTTATGATGACGTCATTTTGCCAACGGGCAGGACCATCGACCGTTTGCGTCAGGAACAGGCTTCCTATTTCGGATATGCAGAACAGACTTCACCTGATGCCGCCATATCCATCTCTATTGAAAGCTATTGATTAGACTTTGCCCATTTCGACGACTTAAACGGATCGCAGCAAAGGATCTCTATCGCGAATAAATAATCAGTAAAAAAATATAACATACCTGTGGATCAAATCAAAGTAAATAATAATCGTGTATTGCTGGTAGGAATCAATTTTTCTCCGGAACTCACGGGCATCGGAAAGTATTCAGGAGAAATGATTGACTGGCTATCTGATAACGGATATGACTGTACAGCAGTAACCTCATTTCCCTACTACCCCAACTGGAAGATTCAGAAACCTTATAAGGCGAAGTTTTATAAGAAGGAGGTGCTGAAAAATGGCAAGGTTCAATTGTATCGGTGCCCGATCTATGTTCCCGAACACCCTACAGGGTTTAGCAGGATATTGCATGATGCCAGTTTCTTTTTATCAGCATTTTTCGTCGTATTTCTATTGCTGTTTAAAAAAAGTAACGACTATATATTTTGCATTGCACCCCCATTTCACCTCGGGTTTTTAGGCGTTTTCTACAAGTTTTTCAAAGGCGGAAAACTTATTTATCACATTCAGGATCTGCAGATTGAAGCAGCGAGAGACCTGGGTATCATAAAATCCAATGCCTTGCTCAAGCTTCTGCTCGGTATGGAACGTTTCATCTTAAAGCATTCAAGTCATATAAGTTCCATTTCATCCGGAATGATCGCTAAAGTGGCTGCGAAAGTAGAAAAGGAAATTATTTTCTTTCCGAATTGGGCCGACACAGCAGCATTCGTGCCGGTAACAGATAAAACGCTGCTGAGAAAAGACTGGGGCTTTAAACCCTCAGACAAAATTGTGCTTTATTCAGGAAGTGTAGGTGAAAAACAGGGCTTGGAGAGCATAGTCCATATAGCCAGGGAACTGGAGGCTGAAACTGATCTAAAATTTTTGGTCTGCGGAGACGGACCGTATAAGGAAAATCTAATCAAAATGGCAGAAAGATTCGGATTAAAGAATATGCTGTTCCTGCCGCTTCAGCCATTGGCCGTTTTCAATGATTTTTTAAATATGACCGATGTGCATCTTGTGCTGCAGAAAAAAAATGCCTGCGACTTGATGATGCCTTCTAAACTGACAACCATATGGTCATCTGGCGGACTGGCACTCGTCACCGCTGAACCGGGATCAACATTGCACAGCCTTATCCTCGGCTACAACATAGGTGTTGTAATCGGATGTGAAAATCAGGATTTGCTGAGCAAAACAATTCTGGAATGCTGCAGGGACGATCATCAGCTCAAGCGCCATAACGCAAGGAAGTATGCCGAGCAATTTCTAAGCAAACGAAGCATACTTAAAAAATTGATGTGTGGGCTGGACAACAAGATGCTAACTGCAGCACACGTAGAGGCAGAAGCCAGACCTTCAAACGTACTCAGAGAATCAGTCCCGGTTAATGGCTGATCTTGCCAGCGGACTTAAAGTCTCTAACCACAACAATTCAACTTACATATTATAGAAATGAAGAAAAAGGCATTAATTACAGGAATTACCGGACAAGACGGGGCATATCTTGCAGAACTGTTGATATCCAAAGGATATGAAGTTCACGGGGTCAAACGCAGAAGTTCGATGTTAAACACAGACAGGATCGACCACCTCTACCAGGATCCGCAGGAGGACAGCAGAAATTTCATCCTTCACTATGGAGACCTGACAGATTCGACCAACCTGATCCGTATTATACAAAAAGTACAGCCGGATGAAATTTATAATCTGGGTGCGATGTCACACGTCCATGTCAGTTTTGATGTGCCAGAATATACCGCCAATGCCGACGGTATTGGAACACTTCGTTTGTTGGAAGCCATCCGTATTCTAGGCCTGGAGCGTAAAACGAGGATCTATCAGGCGTCGACTTCCGAACTTTACGGTTTGGTACAGGCCGTTCCGCAGTCCGAGGCCACTCCCTTTTATCCCCGTTCTCCCTATGCTGTCGCAAAAATGTATGCCTATTGGATTACGGTAAATTACAGGGAAGCATACGGAATGTTCGCCTGCAACGGCATCCTGTTCAATCATGAGAGTCCACTCAGAGGTGAGACTTTTGTCACCAGAAAGATCAGCAGGGGCGCCGCTAAAATAGCTCTTGGTCTTCAGGAGAAAATCTATTTGGGCAATCTTGATGCAAGACGCGACTGGGGGCATGCCAAAGATTATGTCGAAGCAATGTATCTGATTTTGCAGCAGGAACATCCGGAAGACTTTGTCATCGCAACAGGTGTCACCACAACAGTGCGCGATTTCGTTCTGATGGCCTTTGCGGAACTCGGCATTGAATTGATTTTCAGAGGCGAAGGTGTCGATGAAAAAGGTTTCGTCGCCTCCTGCTCAAATCCTGACTACCTGATTGCGGTGGGTACAGAAGTGGTGGCTGTCGATCCTGCATACTTCCGTCCAACAGAAGTCGATCTCCTGGTAGGTGATCCCACAAAGTCAATGAAAAAATTAAACTGGAAGCCAAAATACGATCTGCCGGCGCTGATAAGGGAAATGGTAGCAGCCGATACAGCACTTTTCATAAAAGAGCGATTGCTGCAGGATTCGGGATATGCTATAAAAAATCAATATGAATAATATCGAGACAAAAAAGAATATGAATGCATTTTATCTGACGGACTTTAAATCACCGATTTATGTTGCAGGTCACAGCGGAATGGTAGGCTCAGCTATCGTAAGGAAACTGGAGCAATTGGGGTATACGAATATCATCACCAGAACATCCAAGCAGCTTGACCTATGTAATCAGCAGGCTGTAAACCAATTTTTTCTGGATGAAAAACCAGCGTATGTTTTTCTGGCCGCAGCAAAGGTTGGCGGTATCCAGGCCAATAACGAATACCGTGCAGATTTTCTCCTTAATAATCTGTTGATTCAGGCCAATGTAATTGAAGCATCAAAGGTTCATAGCGTGAAAAAGCTTTTATTTCTTGGATCCTCCTGTATCTATCCCAAACTTGCCGCTCAGCCCATCAAAGAAAGTTGCCTGCTTGCCGGACATCTGGAGCCTACCAATGAGCCATATGCCATTGCGAAAATCGCAGGGATAAAATTATGCGAGGCTTTCAGAGATCAGTACGGTTGTAACTTCATCAGCGTGATGCCCACTAACCTATACGGGCCAAATGATAACTACGATCTTAACAGCAGCCATGTGCTGCCCGCACTGATCAGGAAGTTCCATGAGGCCATGGCCGAGGGCCGGAAAGAAGTGGTGCTATGGGGTTCAGGCAAGCCAAAGCGAGAATTCCTCTACGTCGACGATCTGGCCGAAGCCTGTGTGTTCCTGATGAAGTTTTACAACCAGCGTGAAATCCTGAATATCGGAACCGGAAAAGACATCAGCATTAGTGAACTGGGCATGCTCATAGCAGACATCGTAGGCTTTAAGGGTACGATCGTTCAGGATGAAAGCAAACCGGACGGCTGTCCGAGAAAGCTGCTGGACGTAACAAAAATCAATCAATTGGGCTGGACATACAAGACCGATATTAAAAAGGGAATTATGCTCGCCTACGGAAATTTTCTACAGAACAAAACACACTGGCAAACTGCCTAAACTCCATCCTATGTTTATTCAAACACGTTACGTTTTTATCATCAGTTACATCCTCCCAGTGACGGATATCATAATGCTCAATGCGCTCTATATGCTTGCAGCTCAACTGACAGGTGGGCATCAGGAAATCCTTTCGCATGAGACCACCAAGAATTATCTTATCGTATGTAACCTAATATGGCTTTCCTGCTCTGCCGCTATGAGTTTATACACGGTAAGCGGTAACCAGAAGGTTGAAAAACTTTATGTGCTTACCATCAAGAGCCTGTTGCTTCATTTGCTGATGTTTGGAGCCTACTTCTATATCTCCGAAGCCACTTTGCGGTTAACCCTGCAATTTGCGGTGGTGTTCTACCTATTGTTTTTTTGTGTATTTATCATCAGCAGGTTCTTTGGAAGTGCTTTTCACGACATTTTTCTGAACAGGGACAGAGCGACAAAAAAAGTAGCTATCCTGGGATCAAATAATACTGCGCTACGGTTTTCTTCCTTTCTTCAGAATCAGAGAAATCTGGATTTCTATGGCTTCCTGGGCAATGATGACAGTTTATATGCACAGGATAGGGAAATTGTATCCCCCGATGTTGTAAAACGTTTTCAGGAGGCCGCCCGAGATGGGGTGACTGACGTGTATGTTGCTGTGTCTCCTGAAAGACTTGCTGAAGTAGATGCGCTACTCAGTGAAGCAGAACGGCACTGCCTGCGGCTTAAATTCATCCCGGATCTGAGTAGCTCCATAACTTATCCTTACAGCATGAGTTATATTGGAAACGAATTCCCGGTAATCAGCGTAAGACATGAGCCACTTGAGGAAATAGGAAACCGTTTCTGGAAACGTGTTTTTGACATCACCTTTAGTTTATTCGTAATTGTTGCCGTATTTAGCTGGCTATTTCCTCTGGTGGCGTTTCTGATTAAACTATGTAGCAACGGACCAGTTTTCTTTAAACAATTGAGAAGCGGAAGAAACGATCAGCCTTTTTGGTGCTATAAGTTCAGAACAATGGATATCAATGAAAATTCTGACTCCAAACAAGCTGAGAAGAATGATCATCGGATTACGAAAATAGGCAGCATACTAAGGAAAACCAGTCTGGACGAACTTCCGCAGTTCTTTAATGTCCTGCTGGGCGACATGAGCGTAATCGGTCCAAGGCCACATATGCTGAAACATACCTATCAATACAGGCAGGTCATCAGTCACTTTATGGTAAGGCATTATCTGAAGCCAGGAATAACAGGCTGGGCACAAGTAAACGGGTTCAGAGGAGAGACCAGGGAAAACAAAGACATGGAGGGCCGGGTGCGGCATGACATATTTTATCTGGAAAACTGGACGGTAATGTTAGACATTAAAATCATCATTAAAACAATCTTGAATGTGGTAAAAGGAGAGGAGAACGCCTACTGATTGGTTATTTTTACATAAGTTCTCTTAGCTCTTCTTCACTTTTTAGGGAAAGCAGCTCAGCGTATTTTTCTAACAGCTCTATATATTTATCTTTCCAGTAATTGATTTGAATCAGGACTTTTTGATCTTGGTCCACTGTATCAGAAAATGGCATGCCGTCGTTTTCCCGCTCAAGAGCCAATTCAGGGAAGGCCCCAGAAAAATCATATTTCATCGCTTTTCCGATCGCTAATATCGTGCTTGGTTTGAGTCGTGGTAAGTTAAACCAGTTATAGACTGAGCGACGATTAACACTCGTTAATCTGGCGATATCGCTGATGGAATGTCCGTTCCGTCTGATTATTTTTTCAATGTACTGGCCATGATGCGTTATATTCATAAATAGTTACGTGTTTCTGGTTCGGTTACTGTAATTTATATCGTATTATTTGTTCAATTTACTTCCAAATAAATTTGGTCTCTCTAGCGCAAATACTGTGCCTTACAACCGTGAGATTTACGAACTGATTTAAATAGATAAAGATAAATGTAACTGGCTATTTGCGCGCACGGAAATACATTATGACCTGCGCCTGCATCAAAATCGAAAGATCTATGAATCTATGAGCCACTTCCATACCACCCCACGAATAGCCTCATAAACTTTATTAGAAAGGCCTTAAATCTATGATTTGAGGCCTTTTTTGTTTTAGGGCAGATTAGACAATATTAAGTAAATTCAAAATAAGAGAGAACATTGTATGCATAGCGAGTGCATTGAAGGCAAGAGAAAATCGTAATCAGCGTTGCCCCGCATTATTTCTTGTTAAAATCCTCTGAGGTGCTGCCTGTGTGGCTTGCATCGTCATCAGGATTTTCTTGAGGCTTTGGTGATGAACCAATATAGCCGTCATCACTCAGGGAGTCGTATCCCTGTGTACCAGTATTGTCCAGTCCGTCTCTGGGACTGATCGGTGTGGAAGGAGTTATGGGTTTCTTTGACATGATTTTAATGTTGATATGAAAACAACACGAAGCAACAAATTATGTTTTCTGTGTTGCATTCCAGCAAACATATATTTGTGGAATAGTTTACTAAAATTTTGTATAATACTTGACCAAAGTACAAGCTCGTCGAAGTTTATGAATCACCCTTGCGGAACCACCTGTTTTGGTTCAATATGTGAATCCACGGGTTATCTCTTTCTAATTCTTGCCGGTCGACGTATCCACCTTCTGTGGTTTACCATCACTTGAGTTTACACCACTGTTGTTACTCCCATTCATACTGCCTGTGGCATTAACTACATCTTGCGCTGTGCTGTCCTGATTTATAGAATCGTTTACCGTTGTAGTCGGGATGGTATCAGCATCGGTTTCCACTCGTTTGTCGGGTGAGGAGCAGGATGCTATTGTCGCAGTCGCCACCGCTAAGATATATACCTTGTTATTCATGTTTTTTCAATTTATTGAGTTAGACTTATTTCTTTCTAACCCATTTAATGGCCTTTAGTTTCATCTTTATGCTAATAAGTGCTGGGTATTCAGATTATTGTTGAAAGGATGATACCAATAGCCAGATAAATTGAGGTCTCCAACTACAGTGAATAAATACGCGTTTATTAACTTAAGTTAACGGGTCAGTCGGTTTAGTCTCTTTACATTGCCGATCAATTTGCAATAACAACATGTAGAATTACCAATATGGTCCTCTATTAAATGTTTGCCGGGTGAGGATGATAGAAAAAAACTGTAAATTCAAATTCATGTACCGATAATCACTTAAAATATTAAAGAATGCAATTGGATAGTAGTAAAATGGATCAAATTCTTTTGGCTTTTTTAGCCAGGTATGTTACCCTGTCTGAAGAGGAGAAGAATGTCATTACTGATTTAGCCATTTTTAAAAGTTTTAGAAAAGGAACAATATTATTAAAGGAAGGGCAAATTACGAGAGATGGTTATTTTGTGATTCAGGGATGCCTCAGGTGTTATTATATGGTTGATGCAGAAGAAAAAACTACAGCCTTTTATACTGAGTCCGAATCCCTAACTCCTCCAGGTGCGTTAACAGGTAAGCCTTCAGAATATTATGTGTCTTGTTTGGAAGACTGCATCCTGACCGTGGGCAGTTCCGAAACAGACGATGAACTATTCAGCAAGTATCCAAATCTGGAAAAGCTCTGCCGCACGCTGTCGGAAGATTTACACTCAAAAAGTCAGGTCGCATTTGACAGCTTTAAAATTTCTACACCTGAGCAACGCTATTTAAATTTTTTAGAAACAAGACCAGATTTGGCTCAGCGGGTACCACAGTACTATCTGGCAAGTTTTTTAGGTATTACGCCGCCCTCTCTAAGCAGGATGAGAAAGCGACTGGTCAGAAAAGCTTCGTGAATCCAGCAGATCAATTATTGACCGTCATTTATAAACCCCGCGGCAACTAAACAACAGACCAGGCATGATTAAGTATTGAAAGCAATAGTCTACAAAAAATATGGGCCTCCTCAGGTGGCAGAGCTGGCTGAAATACCGAAACCGGTTCCTAAAGGAAATGAGGTATTGGTAAAAGTGTACGCTTCCACAGTAAACCGGACAGATGCAGGCTATAGAAGTGCGCAGTATTTTGTTTCACGGCTCTTCACCGGATTGATCAGGCCAAAAAATCGAGTTTAAGTCGGTAATGTCGTCCTTGAAATCCTTTCTTAACTCACCTGAGCGATAGCTGGCAAGTATGTTTTTTCGGGCGCGTAATCTGCTCACAACAATATACGATCATCCTGACGACTCGGATGCTAACAGATTCCCTAAAACGTTTTTCAAACCAGCTTGTTTAAGCAGAACAGATCATGAACAAATTAAAAAGAAAATGATGAATACTGAAGAAAACGAAAACAACGGTTCCCTGCTTTCCAGTCAGGAGCCCCACCAAAAGGAGGAAATGGATCAGGCAACCAGGGCCAGTGCAGGATCATTTACATTGGAACCGGAGAAAGGCATCACCCCTCAGCCCGAAGCGTACAACAAAGGGGATAAACAGGGCAATGTCAAACAGCCAGATCACCGGAATACCGATGATACGGCAGCTTCAGACTTTGATCCCGTAAACGAAGTTGACCCGGATGCAGATGACACGGCGGTAACAGAAGAAGATCTCAGGGCCCTGGATGGCGAAGATGCAGATGAAAGCACGATGTGACCGTAGATCATCATAAAATTCATCACCTTGCCAGCTCAAACACAATTGAACTTTCCTGAACTAATTATTTCTGGCGTTGTTATCCAATAAATTAAACAGCATGAATATGATAAACCCTGGAGAAAAAGACGATCAGGCGCAAAACGCAAATGACGAAAGAGTGAAACAGCAATCAAAAGACATCGAAGATGTCAATTGGGACAAAAATCAACAAATAGATGAGGAAGGCAATGAAGTCGATCCTGAAGATATCAAATAAGACGATATGAAAAAGATATTAATGGTACTGACCTCTCACGGCGAGATGGAAAATACCGATAGCAAGACAGGGGTTTGGCTGGGAGAGTTCACCGATCCCTACTACGAATTTATAGATGCAGGCTACACTGTAACTCTGGTCAGTCCGAAAGGCGGCAGGCCACCTGTTGACCCGATGAGCGAACTGACCGAAAATATCACCGGCTCTAACCGCAGGTTTCAGGAAGATGAAGTGGCAAAAGCAGTGTTCTCAAATACCACCCCATTAAGCCAGGTCCAGCACACCGACTTCGATGCGGTATTTTATCCCGGTGGACACGGACCAATCTGGGATCTTGCTGTAGACAATAACGGTGGTATCCTGATCCATAATTTTCTGGAT
>Ga0126314_10000371_pt1 | contig 22091 bp, 18 predicted proteins | sample Plot105B_FD_92535 | JGI IMG/M metagenome (GOLD analysis project Ga0126314, IMG submission 92535) | Serpentine soil microbial communities from UC McLaughlin Reserve, CA, USA - Plot105B | ecosystem: Environmental > Terrestrial > Soil > Grasslands | place: USA: UC McLaughlin Reserve, Lake County... | reverse complement strand
CTCCTGGCCAATGTCGACCTCGAGTCCCTGCTCGGGGACCTGGACGACCGCGTCTTCGGGCCAGACCACCACACCGCCCTCCTGAACATGCTCTGTCGGGAGCGCGCCCCGCAGCTCGCCCTGCCCGTGCGCGCGAGCCTGGTGACGGCGCTCCAGCGAGGAGGGACGCCCACCACCGCGGAGCGGGCCCTGCGCGACATGTTCCTGAGCGTGAGCGGCCGCGAGCTGACCGCCTTCAAGAACCTGCTCGACGCGGGCAACAACCACCAGGATTTGGAGAAGCTCCTCTTCGACGACGTGGACGACCCGGCGCTGCGGGAAGAGATTCTCGCGCACATCCAACGCGAGGGAGAGGCGGCGCCCAGCGGGGAGAACAAGGTCCTCAGCGACATCGACGACACCTTCTTCGCCAACCTCAAGGACACGCGCTACCCGTCCAAGACGGTGTACCCGGGCGTGCTCGCCTTCTACGCGGAGTTGGACAGGGGACCGGGCATCATCCCCGGCCGCGAGGGCGACCTCACGTTCGTCACCGCGCGCCCCATGGACCCGCTGGGCGCGGTGGAGAACATGACGTTCGACACCCTGAAGAAGCACGGCGTCCCGCCGCATGTCGTCCTCTCCGGCAGCCTCACCCACCTTCTGGGCAACTCCCGCATCGCCGCGAAGAAGTTCGACAACTTCCAGCGCTACGTGCGCGTGTTCCCGGAGTACGGCTTCGTCTTCGTCGGAGACAGCGGCCAGGGCGACGTGGAGTTCGGCGACAAGATGCTCACCGCCGCCCCACAGGCCGTGCACGCCGTGTTCATCCATGACGTGGTGGACACTCCAGAGACCGCCCGCCGCGCCTGGCGCGAGAAGCGCATCCACTTCTTCGACACCTATGTGGGCGCCGCGGTGGAGGCCTTCGCGCTGGGCCTCATCTCCCGCGACGGGCTGGCACGGGTGGCCATTGGCGCACGCGAGTCGATGGAGGGCATCGCCTTCACCTCCGCGGCCCAGCGGGATGCCCGCAAGGCGGAGCTGCTCAGGGACCTGCAGCGCGCGGACGCGCTGACGTCGCCGTCGCCTCCCGCCGCGCACTGAGAAAGCCTCCCAAGGCGTCGCGCGCGTGAAGTCGAGGGTGCCCTCCGGGTCCTGGGGCTGACGGGTTCCGGACGGCACCTGTCACGCGATGATGTCTGGGTGAGCAATCCCGTTCCACCGTCCCTCGGGGCAGTTGGCGCGAGCCCACTCCCCGCCAACTTTCCCACCGCTCCCTCACGGGAGAATGGGGGCGGCGTCGGGGCCGCCAGGGGAAGGGGTGGCGGCGTGAGCGGGGACGGGACCTGATGGAGCTGTTTCCCATCCATCTGCTGTTCATCGTCGTGTTGATGAACCGCTACATCCTCGGTCCGTTCCTGCGGCGCCTGCGAGGGCCCAGCATCGACCGCGCGGACGACACGTACCGGCCTCGTGTCGCCATCGTCATCCCCCTCTTCAACGAGGGGAAGGGCATCTTCCACGCCGTCCGCAGCCTGCTGGAGCAGGACTACCCCAGCGAGCTGCTGCAAATCGTGGTGGTGGACGACTGCTCCAAGGATGACAGCTACGCGTGGGCGATGAAGGCCGCGGAGGGCCACGCCAACGTCCTCGTCATGCGCAACCCGGAGAACCTGGGCAAGCGCAAGGGCATCAACCGGGGCGTCCAGGCCGCGGTCGACGCGGAGATCATCGTCTCGGTGGACTCGGACGTCATCGTGGACCGGTGCGCGGTGCGCAACCTGGTGCGCCGCTTCGTCAGTCCCCGCATCGCCGCCGTGGGCGGTCGCACCTTCGTGACGAACCGCCACCAGAACTGGCTGACGCGCATGGTGGAGATCAAATTCCACTTCGCCCAGCAGTGGCTGAAGGACCTGGAGCGCAGCTTCCGCCAGGTGATGTGCCTGTCCGGCTGCCTCACCGCGTATCGCCGCCACGTGCTCTTGGAGCTGGAGCCCATCCTGGAGGCGCGCTCCATCGCCGGCATTCCCATCAAGTACGGCGAGGACCGGTTCCTCACGCGGCAGATCGTCAAGCACGACTATGAAACGGTCTACACGCTGGACGCGTTCTGCTTCACCGCCGCGCCCGCGACGCTGGCCGGCTACTTCTCCCAGCAACTGCGGTGGCGGCGCTCCAACCTGGTGGACCTGCTCGGCGGCCTGTCGCACGCGTGGCGCCTGCATCCGGTCATCACCGTCCACTACGTGTCGCAGCTCGCGCTGCTGCTCGCCTACCCCGTCGTCATCGTCCACAACGTCCTCACCGGCGAGTTCCTGGACATCCTCTCGTTCCACTTCCTGGTCATCGGCCTGCTGGGAATCATCTACCGGCTGGAGACCCGGCACCTGCCCGAGGACCGGCGGGTGCATGGGGCGTGCTTCCTGCCCATGGCCCTGCTGATGCCGGTGACGTACGCGCTCTTCACACCGCTGGCGCTGCTGACACTGGACTCCGGGAGCTGGGAGACCCGGGGCAGTCCCAGCGTCGCCCCGGCACCTTCCACCGCGGACAACCGCGGTGGGCTGCCGCCCAACCCCGCCGGAGAGGGTTCTCCATGAACCAACGCGTCGCGAACCGCATCAACGCCATCGCCGTGTCCACGTACAAGCTCCTGGGCTCGGTGCTCCTGGGGCTCATCCTGGCGGCGCTGGTGTCCTTCCTGGCTGTCCAGGGCTTCTTCCTCTTGAGCCATGGCTGGGTGACGCCCACGGTGGTGTCTCCCACGGACCCGCAGATCCTCTCGCTCAACACGCAGCTGGCGGCGCAGACGTCCTCCAGGGACCACGTCCTCGCCGAGCGGCGCGCGGTGGAGAACCGCATCCACGACGCCGAGCGCACCGTGGCCGCGGAGCACGCGTTCCAGCAGCGCTTCCTCGTGGCCCTGCGAAGCGAGCGCGCATCCAAGGACCGCGTCGCGAAGCGCCTGTCCTCCCTGCGCCAGGAGTACAGCCGCGCGCGCGCCGAGATTCTCCAGTCCAACCGCGCCTACGCGGGGCTGTCACGCGCGCGCACGGATGCCATGTACGGCGCGCGGCTGCTCCAGCAGGAGGATAAGCTCACCATCAACCACCACTTGGCGCAGTTGGCGCAGAGCAACCTGTCGCTCGCGCAGACCACCGTGGATTTAGAGACGCGAGTGGACTCGCTGCATCGGGAGCTCGCGGGGCTGACGGCGGTGCAGGACGGGATGGGCAAGGACGGCACGCCTGCGGGAATCACTCCGGACGTGCTGCTCTTGGAGCGCGAGTACACGCACTCGGTGCTGGAGCAGGCGCGCGCGGAGGCGACGCTGCGCAGCCTGGAGAAGGACTTGAAGGCGCTCGAGGACGTGGCTCAGCGCTACGAGACGCTCATCGCGTCGCTGCGGGCCTCGCCCTATCTGCGCGCCATCGAGAAGGACCTGACGGTGGCCTTCGTGCCGTACGAGAACCTGAACAACGCGGCGGTGGGCACGCCCCTCTTCGCGTGCGCCGCGAAGGTCATCTGGTGCCGCGAGGTGGGCGTGGTGGGCCGGGTGCTGGAGGGCGAGGTCACCATCAAGCACCCCATCCGCCAGCACATGCTGCGCGGGGTGATGGTGGAGGTGAAGCTCACGGACTCCGCCTCGGCGCGCGAGGACCTGCTGCACCTGGGCCGCGCGCCCCTGGTGCTGTGAGTGCAGGCGCCCATGAAGACGTGGAGAAGCCCCATGCGGAAGACTCTCACTTGCGGCGTGCTGCTGTGCCTCGCCGCGCGAACCCCGGCGGCCCTCGCGGCGCCACCCGACCCGCCCTCCTCACCTGATGCACGCATCGAAGAGCGTGCCGCGGGCTATTGCGACTGGGTGCGGGGCCTGGGCGACGCGGAGGCCGCGCTGGAGCTGGCCCCGGAGGTGTTCGGAAGCTTCGGCGCGGTGAACACCGGCGAGGCCGAAGGAGGCACCGCGCTGGGCAAGCCCAAGCTGCGCGTGACGGCGGGCCTGAGCTACGACTTCGTGGGCCTGTACCGGGGAAACAAGATTCACCGGCGCGCGGCGGCCGAGTGCCGGCGTCACCAGGCCCTCTCCTCGCTCCAGGCCGCGGTCCGACAGGGCACCGGGCTGGGTGAGGACTCCGCGCTGGAGGCTCGGGCCCGCGTGCTGCAAGACGCACTGCCCCGCGCGGAGGCGCTCGTCACGGCCCTGCGCGAGGACCTTCGGGACGGCCGGGCGACCCTGGAGGAACTCAACGCGGTGCAGGTGCGCCTGGACAACCTGCGTTCACTGAGCACGGACACGGCGCTGGCGCGAGAGCGGCTGGCCTCGCGTCCCGCATTTCCCCAGGGCCAGCGGCTGGAGTCGCTCTTGGAGGAGCTGCGCGCGGCGGATGACGCGGTGGAGGTGGCCGCCGGAAGCCTGCGCCGGGCCAAGGCGTGGGAGCTGAGCGTTCGCGGGGGTTATGACGAGGTCTTCGACGTGGACCAGGACGTCCCCCTCTTCGGTCAGGTCATGTTGACGTATGACCTGGGCCACCTGTGGCAGGGCAAGGCGAACGCCCGGGCTCGCGAGGGCCGCCGCCGCTCGACGCTGCACGAGGTGGAAGGCGTGCACCAGGAGGTCTCCGAGCTGCTGGTGGAGCTGCGCGCGCGACACCGCACGGAGGAGGCCCGGCTGCGAGAGGTGTCCGCGCTCGTGTCGGACCTGGAGGGCCAGCTCAAGGAGGTGGAGGCACTCCAGACGCGAGAGATTCGCCGGTTCCGCGACTACCTCCTGCTGGAGCTGGCGCGGTTGCGCGCGGAGCAGGCCTACCTGACAGCCCATGTGGAGGCGCTCACGGCCTTCCTCGGGACGCCCCGGCCCTGATGTCCACCCACAGGACCCGGAGTCGAGTCCTCGTGGCCTGTCTGGGCCTGGGCGCGCTGGTGGGGCTCGGGTGGGGGCGACCTCCGCCGACGAGGAGACCCATGACGACGCTCGCCCCGGTGCCACTCTCGAAGCTGAAGGTGACGCAGGGCGCGCTGCGCGAGCGGACCGACGGACGGCTCGACGTAGAGAGTGCGAGGTTGCGAGCCTTCGTGCCCGGAACGGACCTGGCGGCGCGCGCCGAGCTGCGCTTCCTGCCCCGAGCGCCCACCGGCGAGCAGCGGGCCCTGCAGTCCGGCGAGCAACGCCAACAGGTGGGCCTCAAGCTGCGCGCGCGGGACGGCTGCAACGTGTTGTATGTGATGTGGCGCTTCGCGCCGAAGGCAGGCGTCGTCGTCAACTACAAGCGCAATCCCGAACAGCACCGGAGCAGCGACTGCGGCAACCGGGGCTATGTCACCGTCACTCCCTTCCGACGCGGCGCGGTGAGCGCGCCCTCCTGGGGCGAGGAGCACACCCTGCGCACGGAGCTGCGCGGCGTGACGTTGCGCGTGTGGACGGATGACGCGCTGACGTGGGAGGGCGACCTTCCCCCCGAGGCCCTCGCGCTCGAAGGCCCGTTGGGACTGCGCTCGGACAACGTGCGGCTGACGTTCCAGCTCGCGGTTCCCCCACCCTGACGCATTCCTTCCAGTCGCCAGACTGGTGTCTTGAAGAGACTTGAGGGCATCCTGCGCGTCCACGCAGGGACATGAAGAGGCCCGTATGCTCGCTGGACGTCTGGGTTCACTCCGCTGGCTCGTGTTGTCATCGCTGGGAGTGGGTGCGCTGGGATGTGGCGGCTCGCTGGAGGCCGTGGAAGACACGGCGCTCCGCGACACGGAAGCGTCCCTCGCGGGGCTGCAGGGCAACACCGTGTATGGGCGCTGGCTCAGCTCGGGTGGCCGGAGTCCCACGCACCCCGGAAACCGCACGTTCATCGTCGACCACGCGGGCCCCACGGCGACGGTGACGTTCACCCTCACCTCGTCCGTGGACGCCTACCTCTATCTGCTCGACGCGAGCGGCAACGTGCTCGCCGAGGACGACAACAGCGCGGGCAACCTGGGCGCGCGGCTCTCCGTCTCCCTGGCCCCTGGCACGTACAAGCTCGTCGCGGCGACGGCCTCGCCGGGCCAGAGCGCGGAGCTCACCCTCGTCTCCGACAGGGCGCCGCTGCGCTTCAGCCAGCGACTGCTCCTCAAGGCCGTGTCCACGTTCCAGTGGGTCTACGACGACAGTGGCACGGGCTCGAACGACGACGTCTCCATCTGGCGCCCCAACCTCGCCCAATCGCCGGGCTATTACTCACTGGGCGATGTCGCGATGCCCAACGGCGGCGGTGGCCCCGCGCCCTCGACGGCGCTGGTGGTGCAGGGAGAGGGAGACCTGCTCGCGCGGCCCGTGGACTACGTCTGGGTCTGGGACGACAAGGGCTCGGGCGGAACCCATGACGGCTCGTTCTGGGAGCCCGTCGCGCCCGCTGGCTACACCTGTCTGGGGGCGGTGGGCGTGCTGGGCTACGGCAAGCCCTCCACGGACCTCATCCGCTGCATCAAGAACGAGTACCTGGTGTCCGCCAACCCGGGCGCGCTGTGGAATGACAGCGGCTCCGGCGCGAACAACGACGTGGGCCTCTGGCAGCCGCTGGCTCGAGACCATCGGGGGCTTCCCGCCACCACCTTCGTCGCGCGCCCCAGTCACTCCGACACAGGAGGCAGCCGCTACTGGGCCATCAACAAGAGCGCGACGGCGAACCCCGAGCTGCAGGGGCTGCCCGTGAGCGCCGCCACGGCCGCGGCCTTCGCCCCTCGCGTGTGGATGCACCCGGGCGAGGCCTACTTCCCCTCCTCCACCGAATTCCATCTGGCCAACGTCCATGTGGAGGGCGGCCATCAGGTGACGAACCAGGCGCTGGGCTGTGACTCCTGCACGGACCCGCAGTTCCTGGATGGACAGCGGCCGAACCAGACGCCGGTGCCTGTCTATGCGGAGCTCATCACCCGCACGGTGAACGGGCAGCCGACGTCGACCACGGACGTGGTGTATTGGATGTTCTATCCGTACAACAATGGCAAGCGCGTCTGCATCGGCTGGTACTCGCCCTGGGGCTGCGTGGGTGGGTATTCCACCTTTGGCAACCACGTGGGGGACTGGGAGCACGCCACGGTGCGCTTCGTGGAGGGCCGTCCGTCGCAGGTCTACCTGAGCCAGCACGCCAGCGGGCAGACCTTCACCTATGGCGACAAGGGCCTGGGCCTCCTGGGCTGGCGACCGGAGGTGTTCTCAGCCCAGGGCTCGCACGGCGTCTATGCGGATGCCGCGCGACACATCTACCGGAGCCTGCCCAACGGTGACTTCCTGGCGGATGACACCGGACGCGGCATCGCCTGGGACACGTGGAGCGCGCTGGTGCCCTTCGACTGGCGCACGCCGGGGACTTTCGAGGGAAGCCTGTCGTGGCTGAATCGCACCGAGCGCTGGGGCAACCCGAAGTCGGGCTGCGAAGTCTCCGAGCCCATCGCTGGCGAGTGCATCCTCAACGACGGGCCCACCGGGCCCATGTCGAAGAGCGCGTCCCGGCCGGACTTCTTGCCCCTCGATTGACCTGCCGGTGCAGTGCGGGCGGGACAAGCTGCGCTCCAGTTGTACGCAGGCCGCGTCCGGCAAGGGGCGCAGCGTCACGATAGGCGACGACGAGCGACTCCAGAAGCGTCTTCGCTCGCGTCTCTGGCACTCCAGGGCAGGCTTCCGACAACCTCGGAACAGCCTGCGCGATTGCCATTCCCATCATCTACCATCCAATCAATCGCACCATCCGTTCCGCACATACGTCTGACTCTTTTCCCACGCCACACAGTCACGACTGTCCAACCCGCATACGAAACAGGCAAATCAAGCTAGCCCTTGATAACCAAGATGAAGATAAACCCTCTGGGAGACACCGGCTCGCGGTCTCCGCATCGACCCCCAGAGCCTTCGAAGAGGTGCCCATGAAGAACAGTCTCAGAGGTCTGTGCCTGCTTGCAATTGGAGCAGTGCTTGCCGTGGGTTGTGGTGGCGCTCCCCAGGAAGAGACGCAGCCCCAGGACAGTGACCCGTCGGTGGCCATCCCTTCTGAGTACCTCGGCACCGAGGATGAAGAGGCGGTCCAGGGGGAGGTTGGAAGTAGCGCCGTCTGCTGCAACATCAAGTGTTCAGGTACCTGGTATGGCCCCTACCCGTCCGTTCAATACAACAATTGCGCTGAGTTCGGAAGGTACAAGTGCCAGCAGAAGAAACTCGCCTATCAGACCTACGCCTGGAAGACCTGCTAGTCATCCTCAATCACTCAAGGACATCCCCATGAAGACCCGATTCAAGAACGCATGGCTGCTTTCCCTGGCGGCCACCCTCCTCCTGGCCTGTGGTGGCCCCGCGAACGAGCCACTCGATGATGACAGCCCTGCTCCAACCGCCATTCCCGAGGAGTATATCGGACAGGACGAAACTGTCTTCAACGAAGACACCCCCGTGGGAGAGCTCAAGGCCTGCTGCTTCGTCATCTGCGCGACCGACACGGTGTGGAGGGGTCCCTTCCGGAACGTCGAGTATGGCAACTGCGCGAACTACGGGAAGTACTACTGCAAGCAGCGTGGTCTGGGCTACGCAGGCAAGAAGTGGGATGAGTGCTGAACCCTGTCTGAGTCAAGCGCCCACGCGTGACGACGAGCGGCTCCAGAAGCGACTTCGCTACTACCGCGAAGTCGCACACGTGCAGATAGACGCCCTGGAATACGGCGAGTAGAACACTAATTGATAGGGTACGCGTGGACGAAGAGGAAGACGAGCATGCCCTGGAACAGCGCACAGCCGAGCACCACGGGCCCTCGCAGCGCGGGGTGCCGGCTGAGCCAGGCGCCCAGGGGCAGGAAGGCGGGCCACACGGCCGCGCTGTAGCGCCCCAGGCCCACCAGCCCGATCGTCCACAACACGAGCATCAGCGGCAGACCAAAGACAGCCAACGTCCACCAGCGCCTCCGCATCGTGAGCAGGAGCGCCCCCACGCCGGGAATGAAGGAGAGCGCCACGTAGAGGCTGACCTCGGGCGCCCAGTTGCCCTTCCACCAGGTCACCAACCCCGCCCAGGCTCCCGCCCACTCGCCCCCGCGCACCTTCCACCAGATCTGCGGATCTCCGAACTTCCGCCAGAGGAAGACGAAGTAGAGCGAGGTCATCACCAACGGAATCGCCAGCGCGAGGATGTCGCGGTGGAACCACGCCTTCAGCCCCCCTCCGCGCGAGCGAAGCTGCTGGAACAAGAGGGACAGCCCCGCCACCAGTGACAGGTGGCGCGCCAGCCCTCCGAAGCCCAGCGCGAGCGCCGCCCACCAGTGCCGCCCTCGCAGACTCAAGAGCAGCGCGAGCGCGGTGAGGAACACCATCCAGGACTCGGGGTAGCCCGCGGACTGGAAGAAGGCGAAGGGATACGCGGTGAAGAGCAGCAGCGAGACACGCGCCGTGTCCTCACCCTCCAGCATGCGAAACAGCCGATACAGGACGATGAGCCCCAGCAGTCCCGCGACATTCGCCACCAGCACCAGGGAGACCTGGATGCTCAGGCCCGTGGTGTCCCGCACCAGCCGCCCCAACATCGGCAGGAGCGGGAAGAAGTTGGTGGCCTGGGGCCGCGCGTAGCCCTGCTGGGCAATCTCCGTGTACCAACCACAGTCCCACCGGCAGAACGCATCCAGCCCCGCCAGGCCCGTCTGCTGGAAGGGCGCGCGATGGAGCCTGTTGTCGAACACCAGCGACACACGCGCGAGCAGGAACAGGGCCAGCCGACTGATGAAGAAGAGCCCCACGGGAAACGCCAGCTCCGCCCCCAGCGCGCGCAGCCGCGCCCCCAGCGATATCGGCGACGGGGGCTCTCCTGAAACAGGAACATCGGTGGACATGCGGTGGCTGAATCCAGAGGTGCGAGAAGGGCGGACACCCTACCCTACTCCCTCGTCCGTCACACCGAGGAACCGGCGGCCCCACCCTGACCCGCGCTGCCCCGGAATGCTAACCTCCCCCTCTCGCCTGGCACTCGCGGCGAGAGGTCCAGGGAGGTCTACACCATGCGAGTCAAGGCCGGCTGGGTCGCGACCGTGGGAGTCGTGACGTCACTCGGGCTCGCCGCGCTGCTGCGCCTGGAATTGACGGCACCGCGCGCCGGACCTCCACCGGACTCCGCGATTCCAAGCACGTCCGTGCCTGGCGAGCCCGCCACCCGCCCAGCTGCGCCGAAGCCACCCCCGCCCCGGCGGAATCCGCCCAAGGACCCACCCTCGCTCAATGGGACGGGGGGCCTGGCCGAGGTCCGGACGAAACTGCTCACGCTGAACGCCTGACGAGCCCGCGCCACCCAGGGCACGCGGCGAGGCCACCCGGCCCCGCGCGGCCCATGACAGGTGGAGCTTCGGGTCAGAGCACCGTTCGAATCGTCCGGTCCCCCGAGATGTATTGGTTCAGCGTGTAGCCGAAGTCCGAGGTGCAGCCGGAGTCGACCTTCCGAAGCAGCGCGTACAGCACGCGCCCCACCGGGACTGCGTCGAGGACGGACCGGAGGCTGTAGTGCTCCTCATGGGAGGTGACCTTGAGGTCCTCGTCGAGCACGACCTTGTGCACGGCCTGATAGGTGAACGAGTCCCCCACCAGGAGCTGCCAGGGGCGCCAGGCGAGGAAGTGCTTGAAGACCAGCGTGCACGTCACATCGGCCAGCACGACGTGCGAGCCATCCGGGCGGAGCGTCTCCGCCACGTCGCCGAACACGATGCGGCAGTCGGAGAGGAAGGTCCGGTTGACATAGACGAGCCGTCGGATGCTCTCCAATCCCTTCACCGTGATGAGCGGATCCTGGAAGGTCGCCTCGGGATGGTAGTGCTTCGTCGCGGCGGCCCGGGGCGGGCGCTCGTCGACGCCGTAGAGGATGGGCAGGATGCTCCGGACGAGCTCCGCGGCACTGCCACGAGACATCTGGAGAGACAGGGGGGACTGCGAGACATCCCTCATATGGGCTACCTCCAACGGGGGTTGGTGAAGCTGCATCCAAAAGAACCTGGCGGGGAGCAAGCCCTGTCAGCGCCCCCAGGAGCAGCTCGCGCGCCCCCCCGGATATCGCTCCGAGCACGTCCTCCCTCAGGACGCCGTCGGCATGCTCCCGGCGCCGCGGGTGCAGCAGGAACGCCGCCGTCTGCGCCAGGTGCTCGCCATAGATGGCGAAGGCCAGCCGCTCCCCGGGCCCGTGCCATCGCACCCACTGCTCCATCTCCTCGCGAGAGGGCGCCGTCTCCGGTGCCTGGAGGAACATGAGCAGCATCTTGGTGTGGATGGAGAGGTGCATCCCGCCCGCGGACCCGAAGCCCCGCTCGTGACCGCAGTTGTTGAAGAGCAACGTCGGGTGACCCGGTATCCACCCGCGAAGGAAGAGCTCGGTGCCGGGACGACGTGGGTTGACGAGGAAGTCGTACGACGGCGGGTGGAAGCCGGTGGCCAGCACCACCAGGTCGGCGCCAAGCCGAGGCTCCGCGCCCGCCTCCAACCCTCGCCACCGCCCGTCCCGGGTCAGCCGGGGATGAGCGGCGCGGGTGAGCTTCACCTCCAGACCGTCGCGTGCCCAGGCCCGGGGCTCGCCATGAAGATACGACACCCGCCCCTGGCGAATCGCCTCCAGGAAGTCGCTGTTGCAGCACGGGTCCTGCACACCGTACAGCGGGAAGCCAGGCACCAGCATGTCCAGCTCCCGGTAGAAGCCTCGCTGGAGCAGCCGCTGCGACAGGGAGCGCAGGGAGCGCTGCGGCAGGGCGGGCAGCATCGACAGGGCGATGTTCACCGCGGCGTTGCGCGGCACCACCCACCGGTCACTCCGCGCGAGCATGACGACGTCGCTCGCGCCGCCCGCGAGCGCCCACTCCATGGCCTCCACGGCCGACGCCCCACCCCCGACGATGACGACGCGCCGATTGCGCACCGCCACCCCGTCGAGCCGTGAAGAGTGGACGTGCTCGCCCTGGAAGGACTCCAGCCCCGGCCAGTCCGGCAGTCGGGGCGCATGGCACGTGCCCAGACAGCAGACGACAGCGTCGTAGTCCTCGCACCCGTTGATGCGCCAGCGTCCACCCGGGAGGGACTCCAGCCGGGAGACGCGTGAGCCGAAGCGGGTGCGCGCCTCCAATCCCTGGGCGCGCCAGAGGCGCTGAATCTCTCCGAGGACCTGGTCCCGGGCCGGGTACCGCTCGCTCCACGCGACGCTCGGGTGGAAGCGATAGAGCAGCGAGGAGATCTGCAGCGTGGACGTGGCATTCACCCGCGTCCAGATGCCGCCCACGCGCGCGTCCGCCTCGTACAGCTCCACGTCATGCCCCGCGCGCGCACACTCCACGGCGGACACGACCCCACCCACGCCCGCGCCAATGACAGCCATACGGAATCGGCGGACGGGGGCTCGCCCTTTTGAAATGGCACGCATTCGGAGGCCGCGATGCTCTCCGGTCAGGCGGGGCCTCGTAATCGCCTGTCAGTCGCGGATGGGTGTCGGATGCAGGACGCCGACCCCTTGTCCGGGAGCGGACGAACCTGAGCCCGCAATGACAGGACTCCGGCGCGCGAGCACGCCGGAGTCCCTCTTCACACGCGAATCAGGGCAGCGGCGGCAGCGTCAGCACGCCATTGCACTGGCCGGGGCTCGCGGGCACGCCGGTGCCGCCCCACGGAGCTCCCGAGTTCACCGTCACGCTGGTGCTGGGCGGCGGCGGGCAGCCAAAGCCAGAGGCCTGGCGCACGGTGAGGTTGACGTTGGCCGGGATGTTGTAGAGGACGTCCGTGCCGGCGCCCACGCACATGTTGCGCGTCTGGGTGCCGCCCGAGGGAATCGGAATCTCGATCTCCAGGCAGATGGGCAGCACGGTGCCGGGCGGCAGCGACGCGGCGTTCACCACCACGCGGAGGCAGCCGGGGTTGGTCTTCTCGATGTCCGCGTTGACGAAGCCAATCTCGCTGGTATTGCCCGCGAAGCCGCTGGAGGAGATGCGGGCGCAGTCGTTCGGATCACACGTCATCGTCTCACGCACGGAGCACTGCACCGGGTTGGGCGCGCGCGTGGCGGTGGCGGCCTGCTGGTTCCAGATGTTGGAGCCCGGGCCCATGGACCACAGCGCGATGCTGCCCGGAGCCGTGCCGGCCATGTCATTGGTGAGCGGGATGAAGACGCGGGCCGTCGCGCCCGGGCGCAGCGTGAGCAGGCTGCCCTTGGAGTCACGCACCTCCGAGTAGATGGCGCCACGCGACTCCAGGAAGACCGCCTGGCCCGAGCGGTTGATGGCGGCATCCGCGCCCGGCATCGCCAGAAGGCCCGTGTCGATGTAGCGCACGCCCACCGTGAAAGGCGGCAGGGGCTGCGAGCCGCCCTGGCCCTGGAGCAAGGACAGGTTCACCTGGATGGAGGCGCCGCTGCGCGGGTCCACCACATTGGCGATGCCTCCGGTGAAGGACTGCGTGTGGAGCGTGTGGAGCACGAACCGGGCCCCGAGCACGTTGCGCGTGACGGCGCCCACGTGCGGCATGTGCCCCGGCGCGGTGATGGTCAGCGCGGAGCCCATGGGTACGGCCGCGGAGACGGCGAACGAGCCGTCCGTGCCCGTCGTCGTCACGGTGCCACGCAGGTCCACGCTCGCGCCCGCGACGGGCGAGCCCGAAGCCGTCGTGACGACGCCACAGACGGTGATACCGGTCGAAGACGGGGTACAGGTGGCGAGCGGCCGTGACTGCTCCACGGAGGATGGAGGCTCGACCTCGGTGTCAGGGGCGCCACAGCCGCCACCAAGCAGCGCCGCGCCTCCAAGAATTCCGCACAACCACAGCCACTGCTTTCCAGCGATTCTCGACAGAGACATCACATACCTCCGGATCAAGAGAGAGGTGACATCAGGTCCGATGCCACCGGACACAGAGTATGTGATTCGTCTGACATTTTCAGGGTCGACACAGGCGTTTCAATCCCGACGTCAATATCCATCCAAACACAAACACGTCGCGGGCGACCCAAGGCTGCCAGGACCTCGCGTGTGACATGAAGCGCTACAAACCAATGCTACACGACTGGGTATTGTGACCAGGAAGGTCACAAGCCCTGGCCTGAAGCCCGGCGCCTACGGGAATCCCGCAGGTGCCGAAGGAAGCGCTGCGCATGCGGGCGAACGGGGCCGCATCAGCGCGGCGCGGGCTTGCCGGCGCGGAGCAGCCTGGCGAGGTGTGGGTTCTCGTGGCTCAGCGCCTCCTCCACGGGGGTCATCTCCCCCGCGTCCTTCCGGGTGACGTCCGCGCCAGCACGGAGGAGGACCTCGATGACCGGGCCCCGGTCCTTGAAGCACACGTGCTGATGCAGCGGAGTCCAGCCCTCCCCCCCGTTGGGGTCGGCGCCCGCGTCGAGCAGCGCCTGCGCCACCTCCGCCGACTGCGCGTTGAAGAGCGCGGTTCGCCCATTCTCGTCGAGCGCGTCCACCGGGACGCCGCCCTTGACGAGGACGGAGATGCAGGAAACCGCGCCATGCTCCGCGGCCAGGTGCAGCGGCGTGGCTGACTCGCCGTCGACCTCGGAGGTGGAGAGGCCCAGGTCGAGCAGCGCCTTCACCAGCGGCGCGTCGTCCACCATGGCCGCCAGGTGGAGCAGCCCCTGTTCATCCTCGTTCCGGGCCTCCAGGTCTGCCCCCAGCGCGCGCAAGGCCAGCACCCGGGCCACCCGGCCCCCGCCGAAGCCTGGGCCGAAGAACGGAGCGGTGTCCTGCCCCGCCGCGAGCAGGACTCCCGCGTCGAGTTGCCTGGCCTTCTTCCCCTTGGGCCGCGCCGCCGGCTTCTGCTTTCGCAGCCACGCCACGAAGCCCTCGTCGGAGAAGGCGCCCTGCAGGCCGCTGAAGCACTCCGGGCCGTCGTCCTCGACGTCGAGGAAGCGCTGCTCGGGTGACGCCTCCACCTGGGCGAGCAGCGCCGGGTAGCCCTTCCCGGGGCCCCGCCGCACGGCGCGCCAGGCCTCGAGCCCCCGGCGGGCGCGGCCATGGTCAGGCAGCGGGCGAAGTCCCTCCGCCTCCTCCAGCGCGGCCTCCACGGCGTCGAGCCGGGCATCCGTGGGGGCGCCGAGGACGACCTCCTCCGCCCACAAGCTCAGGGCCAGGGAGCGCGCTCGCTGGGCATCGCTCAGCCTGCCGCCCGGCCGGGTGCCTCGCGTCAGCTCCAGGATGCGGTCCCTGGCCTTCCAGTGCTCCGCCTTCAGCTCGCGCTCCCAGAGCTGGGGGGCGGTGCGCCGCGAGGCATCCAGCGCCCAGCTCAGCGAATGCAGCGCCATCAGCCGCTCCGGCTCCGCCTCCAACACCTGGCGCAGGAGCGGAATCGCGTCATCCAGTTGAGGCGGTGACTCATCGAGCAGCGCGTCCACCTTCTTCATCAACCGGGTGACGTCCACTTTCTTCGGGGGCGGGGGGGCACGAGACATGTCGGGCCGAAGCTACCGCCCGCGCCGCGCCAGGTCTCCGCATTCTTCGGCGGGGGGCCCCGAGAAATCCGCAGGCTCCCGCGAATCCCCGGCTCCATTCCGAGACATAGACAGACACCCCGACGGGAGCCTTTCCAGGCATGGATTTCTTGTTTACGGAAAGAAAGGCAAGCATCGGCCCCTGCGCCCTTTCTTGTCCTTCTGAGCTACACGCGCGGCTCGATGACGGGCGCGGGGGCGGAGGGCTTCTCCGTCTCCTCGGGCACGTCCTGGGTGACAGGCTCCGCGCAGAGCGTGGAGCCATTCGTCGGGCAGCGCCCACCATCCTCCAGGTCGAACCGCCAGCGATGGCGCGGGCAGACGAGGTAGCGCCCCTCCTCCAACCACCCTTCCGCCAGGTCCGCGCCCTGGTGCGGGCAGAAGCGCTGCACGGAGAAGCGCTTCTGTCCCACCGTCACCACGGTCCGCTCGCGCTGGGACTCCGTGGAGCGCACGCCCTCGCAGAAGGCGCGCATGTCTTCAATCTCCACGCCCAGGAAGCCGTGGAGGATGGGCTCGTAGACGTCCGGAGACCGGCTCAGCCGCAGCCGGAAGGACAGCAGGAAGTCCTCCCACGTCAGCTTCCGGTCCAACACCCGCACCATGTCCGCCGCGGACACCTTCATCGTGTAGCGCGTCGTCTCGCGAAGCTCCGCGACTTCGTCCACGCGCCGGCCCTTGAAGTCCACCCGCAGCAGCCGCTCCGGCAGCTCCGTCAGCTCCACGTACAGCGGCATGCCCACGCGCTCGTGCAGGTCCAACAGGTCCAGCTTGCGTTGCAGCTCGACTCGCAATCGCGCATGAATCTCATCCGCCTCCTCGCGCAGCATGTTGCGGCGCCGCTCCCGGAACAGCGGCGCCATGTCCGCCGCGTACTTCCGGAGGTACGCCTCCAGGCCCTCCTCCGTCACGCGCTCGGCCTCGAGCGAGACGAAGTCCAGCGAGCCCACGTCCAGCACATCTCCCGGCATCGGCTCCAGGTACTTCGACGCGGCCCCCGGCAGGCGCTGCGCCAGGAAGCGGAACAGCGTGGTGGCGGTGGGGAAGATGTTCACCTTCTCGAAGTTGAGGTGGAACAGGGACGGGTCCAGGAAACACGCCGGCCCCGCCGACGCGAGGTACGCCCGCGGCTTCACCACCTCCAGCGCCCGCGCCACCGCCTCGAATTTGCTCTCCCGCTTCTTCAGCGAGATGGCCGCGTACGTCTCCGGCGCGTACTCGTAACAGGTGGGGTGCCAGATGGCGCCGGAGAACTGGGCCGTGAAGATGTCGATGGGCCCCTCTTCCTCGGTGATGCGCGCCAGCCGGTCATGCAGCTTGCAGTCGTTGAGGTTGATGAAGCACTGGCCGTCGCCCCGCACCATGATGGCCGAGTCCCGGTTGGTGCCCTGCTCCGACACGAAGAGCTTGAGGTAGCCGCCCTTGAAGGGGACCTCGCGTCCGTCCTCGCAGGCGATGACGCGCTTGCAGCCATACTTCGCGAAGATGTCCTGCAGCTCCGAGCGCAGGAAGCGCGGAATCACCACCGTGAAGTCGCGCCGCTGGAGCGTGGCCAGGAACTCCGGGTCGAAGTGGTCCTTGTGCTCGTGGCTGACGTAGAGGAAGCGCTCCCGGCCCGGCGTCTCCAGCAGCTTGCGCACGCGCGGCGCCACATGGTGGTTGCGCGGAAGCTGCATCCACGCCGAGTCGAAGGCCCCCCGCTCGGTGAGCCACGGGTCCATGACGACGACGCTCCGCTCGGTCTCCACCGCGAAACCCGCATGGCCCAGGAAGGTGATTCGCATCGACGCCGCCCTTCGCCCGAAGCAGGCCAGCGAAGCGCCGCGCCCGCACCCTCGGATGTGCCGCCCGCTCCCGCGGGGGCGCGAAGAAGGCTGCGCGCTCCCCGACACTCCGGCCACCTGCCTCGGAGTCGCCCCCCTCGTTCGCGCGGCGACACGAGCCCGCGCCCCGCGCACGAGAAAGGGCGCGGAAGGCCCTGGCCCTCCGCGCCCCTGCACGGTCTAAACGGTCCGCGACTCAGCTCCGTCTACGGCTGGATTTCACGAACGGTCAGCCACTTGAAGTCCACGTCCTCCGCGTTGTCCCAGCGGAACGTGGCGATGGGGCCGCCCCACGTAATCGGCATGGCACCGACGGAGCCGCCGCAGTGCTCCGCGTCGCCGCCCCAGTCCCCCGCGTCGACCATGTCGTGGACCTTCTTCCACGTCACCTTGTCGGCGTTCTCGTTGACGTACAGCTCCAGCTTCACGGCTTCCTTGCCACTGACGGTGGTGTTGCGCATCACCGCCTTGAAGCCCACCCAGCGGCCCTTCAGCGCGGACGTGGCCGGCTTGTACGGCGCCTGCTCGTAGGACACGTGCCACGTCTCCTTCTGCCAGCGCGCGCGGCCGTCGTAGTGCAGGCCACCCTTGTAGCTGCTGCCCTCGCAGCCGGAGCTCTTGTCGTTGTGCTTGCCGCCGCGCGCGTACCAGTCGAAGTTGTCGGAGCCGTCCGACGCGGAGTTGAGCTTCACGAAGCCCGTCATCTCCACGTTGCGCCAGTCATTGGCCGCCTGCATGTAGCCTCGGCTCGCCAGCACGTCCCTGTCATACGTGGGGATGTTCGCCGCCGAGTACCCCGTCGACGTGGTGACGCCCATGCGCACCTGGCTGCTCTTCATCTTCCAGGAGCCATCCGCGTTGCGGGTGATGGTGCCCTGAGGATCAAACCGCGAGTCCGACGTGGGGTTGTCCGCCAGCGCCCAGGCCTCGCCGCCCGACTTGGAGGGATGAATCATCGTCACGCCGAACTTGTCGACGCCCGGCTGCTCGGGCGTGGGCGTGGGGTCCGGCGTGGGCGTCGGCTCAGGCGTCGGAGTCGGGTCCGGCGTCGGCACCGGCGTGGGGCCAGGCGTGGGAGCAGGGTCCGGCGTCGGCACCGGCGTGGGGACCTGGGGCTGCTCGGAAGGCGGCTCGGTGCCACCGGGAGACGTCGTACCAGAGGAGTCAGCGCCACAAGCCGTGGCGGACAGGGCCAACAGCGCCCCGCAAATCGAGGAGAGAAGACGGTTCCGGGTCAAAAGGGCGGTCCTTCTTCGGGGAGCCACTCGAGTGACAGGAGCCGCGGACGCCAATCGCCCTGCGAGCCCTCGCCGCGCCCACCGCCCCGGAGGCCAGGAATGCCTTCGGGCGCCGACGCCTGGTTGGTCTCAAGTGGCCCGGTGACTGTCGAGTTCCAACCGGACGGGCCGAAACCCACCACGTCCCGCAACCCTTCCCCAGCCAGTGGCGCCCGCCCCAGCCCCCCTCGGGACGGCCCCTCCCGGGACAGGCCTCCATCCGCTCCTGCTCGCTCACTTAGGTTTTCTGGATGGAGCGCAACCGTAATCCCTATTTGTCGATGAGAGCGGGCGCTCTTATCTGAAATCCACCTATGGAACCCTTACAAACCGTCGGCAGTCCCGTCCTGTGGGGCGGCTTCATTGCCTTCGTCATCGCCATGCTCGCCCTCGACCTGGGTGTCTTCCACCGGAAGGCCCACGCGGTCGGCTTCAAGGAGGCCCTGGGCTGGAGCACGGTGTGGATCAGCCTGGCGCTCGTGTTCAACGCGGGGCTGTGGTGGAAGTTCGGCGGAGGTCCGGCGGTGGAGTTCCTCACCGGCTACCTCATCGAGAAGTCGCTCTCCGTCGACAACATCTTCGTCTTCGTCGTCATCTTCTCGGCGCTGCGCATCCCCGCGCTGTACCAGCACCGGGTGCTCTTCTGGGGCATCCTCAGCGCGCTGGTGCTGCGGGCCATCATGATCTTCGCCGGCGTGGCCATGCTGGAGCGCTTCCACTGGCTCATCTACGTCTTCGGCGCGTTCCTCATCCTCACGGGCCTGAAGCTCTTCTTCCAGCGCAACAAGGAGGACCATCCGGAGGACGGGTGGATGATGAGGATGGCGCGCAAGAGCATCCCCTCCACGCCCCGCTTCGACGGGCACCACTTCTTCACCGTGGAGAACGGCCGCAAGCTGGCCACGCCGCTGCTCATGGCGCTCATCCTGGTGGAGGCGTCGGACATCCTCTTCGCGCTCGACTCCATCCCCGCCATCTTCGCCGTGACGAGAGATCCGTTCATCGTCTTCACGTCCAACATCTTCGCCATCCTCGGCCTGCGCTCGCTGTTCTTCCTGCTGGCCGGCGCGGTGGAGAAGTTCAGCTACCTGAAGGTGGGTCTGGCGGGCGTGCTCATCTTCGTGGGCACGAAGATGGCCATCATCGACTTCGTGAAGATCCACCCCGCCGTGTCCCTGGGCGTCATCGCCGGCCTGCTGGGCGCCAGCATCGTCGCGTCGCTCATCAAGTCGCGGCACACGCCGCCGCACGCGCCGGTGACATCCAACCCGGAGTCACTCGCCAAGCCGTCGGAGAGCTGAAGCCCGCCCCGCACCGGGGCCACCAAGGCGCGCCTGGGAATCACTGCCCAGGCGCGCCGGACCGACGCTCCAGAAGAGACGCCCGGCGCTGCCTGGGTTGAAAAGCGAAGAGGCCGTGAACCCTTGGGTTTCCCCTTGGATTCACGGCCTCTTCTGTTGGGCGCAGCAGGGCTTGAACCTGCGACCCCTGCCGTGTGAAGGCAGTGCTCTACCACTGAGCTATGCGCCCGCGCTTCGTGTGCGACCGAGACGCGACGAGGGGGTAAATGCCATCTGCCCCCGTGGGTGTCAACGCAATTTCAACTACAGCCCATCCAGCTTTTCTTCCAGCTCACGCAGCCGACGCTTGAGGCCGGAGAGCTGCTTTCCCACCGCCTTGAACTCGCTGCGCGGCGCGAAGTGGAAGGCCTTCATCAGCCCCTCCTGGCCCTTGTCCAGCGCCTGCTTGCCACGCTGGGCCTTGCCAATGGCATTGGCGATGGCCATGGCCCGCCTGTCGTCGGCCATCAGCTTCTCCATGGCCTTGCTGGAGAGCTCCAACGCCTGCTTCTTCAAGTCGTCGCGGATACCCATGGATTGTCCCCCCGGCCTTACGGCTCGTCGACGAACTGCGTCTGCAGCTTCTGGAAGACGCGGTCCGCGATGCCCTTGTACTTCATGCGCTCGATGAGCGGCTGCAGGTCGCCCTTCATGGAGATGCGGCGCTTGAGCACCGCCTCCACCGGATCCAACGTGCCCAGGAGCAGCTGCTTCCAGACGGTGTACGGGGCGCGGGCCAGGTACACCGGCTCCAACTCGTCCAGGTCATCCGGGTCCGCGAGCACGCGCGCCTTCTCGATGCGGCAATCACCCGGGACGACGTAGATGACGAATGACTTCGCCAGCTTTCCGGGCTCGGCCTCGATGACGGCCCCGAAGTCGCCCTTCCAGCCTCTGCCGGCGACGGCGCACTCGGGATCTTCGTTCGTGAGCCGGACCGCTTCGTCCAGCCACTCCTTCGACGGGAACTTCGCCATGAACAACTACCCTCTCCGGAAGATGCTCTTGATGCTGGAGAAGAGGCCCCGGTCATCGCTGGTGCCACTGGAGCTGGCCACCGGCTGATTGTCGCGCTTGATGACGACCTCCTGGAGCGCCTTCTTGAGCTGCTCCGGGGTGTCACGCGTGGCCAGGTCCACCTTCCGCGGCACGCCGCTGGCCTCTTCCACCTCCACCTGGAGCAGACACTCCTCGGTGAGGCGGAAGTCGATCTTCCGCCCGGCGGCGGCGGAAGGAACCCGCACGGTGCCCAGGTACTCGTTGTCCACCATCAGGTCGCTGTCACCCTGGAAGATGTCCAGCTCGATGAACTGCGCGCTCGGCTCCTTGGGCGGAGGCAGGCGGAAGCTCTTCACCATGGGGATGAGCGAGTTCTCCTCGATGATGCGCTTCACGCGGCCGTTGGGCAGCGCGTAGCCGATGGGCATGGACAGCGCATCCAGCAGCGTCACCGCGTCGATGCTGCCCAGCGAGTCGCCCAGCAGCGCCGCGCCCAGGGCCACGCACTCGTCGGGGTGCACGCCCTTGCGAGGCGGCTTGCCGAAGTGCGCCTGAATCTTCTGCTGCACCAGCGGCATCCGGCTCTGTCCGCCGACGAGGATGATCTCATCGATCTCCGAGCGGGCGATGCCCTTCTCCGCCAGGACGCGGTCGCAGATCTCGAACGTCCGGTCCACCAGGTCGCCGGTGAGGCTGTTGAGGAACTCGCGCGTCAGGGGGATGCGCAGGTCCAACGGCTTGCCCTTGCGCTCGTCGATGAAGGGCAGGTCGATGACGACGTTGGGGATGAGCGTCAGGTCGATCTTCGCCGCCTCGGCGGCGTTCTTGATGCGCTGGAGGGCGATGGTGTTCTCGGCGAGGTCGATCTTCGCCTCCTCGCGGAACCGCTCCAGCACGTACTCCATGATGCGGTTGTCGAAGTCCGCGCCGCCCAGGAAGGAGTCGCCGCCCGTGGCGAGGACCTCGAAGACGTTGCCGGACAGGTGCAGCACGGACACGTCGAAGGTGCCGCCGCCCAGGTCATAGACGAGGATCTTCTGGTCCAGGCCCCGGTTGAAGCCGTAGGCCAGCGCCGCCGCCGTCGGCTCGTTGACGATGCGCTTGACGTCGAAGCCGGCGAGCCTGCCCGCCTCCTTCACCGCCTGGCGCTGGTTGTCGTTGTAGTAGGCCGGGACGGAGATGACGGCCGCGTCGATGGGGCCGCCCAGGAACTGCTCGGCGATG
>Ga0126314_10000370_pt1 | contig 22095 bp, 17 predicted proteins | sample Plot105B_FD_92535 | JGI IMG/M metagenome (GOLD analysis project Ga0126314, IMG submission 92535) | Serpentine soil microbial communities from UC McLaughlin Reserve, CA, USA - Plot105B | ecosystem: Environmental > Terrestrial > Soil > Grasslands | place: USA: UC McLaughlin Reserve, Lake County... | reverse complement strand
CGCGGTTCTTGAGCAGGTCGGCCTGCTTGGGCTCCACGCGGAGGAAGCGGAACGACGGCGTCGTGAAGCGGTGGGTCCAGGCCCCCTCGGAGGGCGGCTTCACCACGCCCGCCTCCGTCTCCACGGACTCCACCGTCACGGTGTACTCGGTATCGAAGGCGAAGCCGGCACCGGAGGCGTTGAACGTGAGCGTGGACGGTCCGCTCCACTGCAGGTTGCCGGCGACGCGGGGCGCGATGTTGATGACGGTGCCCGGCTTCACCTCGTGGTCGGGCGGGCGCAGGGAGCGGGCCAGCTCGATGACGACGCTCTGGGGCAGCACGGTGTCCGAGCCGGGCGCGCTGATGATGGGCGTCACGGCCTCCGGCTTGACGGGCACCGGCGGCGTGGCGGCCGCGCTGCCGCCGAGGGGCTTCGTCGTGGTGGGAGCCTCGGTGGTGACGGGGGGAGGTGGGGTGGCGGGCTCCTTCTCCTTCTGACAGCCCGCGAGCGAGGTGCCCACCAGCAGCACGGCGAAGAGCCAGCCCGCGCGTGTCGCGCGGTGCGGCGTGGTCAGGACTGCGGACTGCGAACCCATGGTTCCTCCGGAGGTACCAGCTGTTCTTCACGTGACGTGCCGACGTCGTGCACGCCTGGAATCGAGGGGGGTGCGGTCGAATGCCCACGGCCGGAACGCGACCCCCACGCGTCCCCGAGCCCACATGGTGTACCCGGAGCCACACTCCTTGTGGCCTTCCGCGCCCTCACCTGGCGGTCGATGCCGTCACGCTATAGGAGGGGCCCGAGCCCAGGTCAACGACCCAGGCCCTGGCCCTGGAAGACGCTAAGGTGCCCCGCGCATGGTGCTGCCCGTCCGTTTCGTCCTGATGCGTCCGCGCAACGCGGAGAACCTGGGTGCCGCGGCTCGGGCGCTGAAGAACTGTGGCCTCTCGGATTGGGTGTGGGTGACGCCCGAAGTGGAGGATTTGACGCCCGCGCGCCGGCTGGCGGTCCATGCCGAGGACGTTCTTGATGGGGCCCGCCGCGCCGACACGCTGGAGGAGGCCATCGCCGACTGCGTCTGGGTGGTGGGGACCAGCTCGCGCAAGGTGGAGGGCAAGCGACGGCTGCCGCCGCGCGCGGTGGGCGAGGAGCTGGTATCGCGTGCGACGCAGGGCACGGTGGCGCTCGTCTTCGGGGATGAGCGCAGCGGGCTCACCAACGCGGAGGTGGAGCGGTGTCACGACTTGTCCGCCGTGCCCACCGCGCCGGAGCAGCCGTCCATCAACCTGGCGCAGGCCGTGCTGCTGTACGCCTACGAGGTCCGCGTGGCCACGTTGGCGGAGCATGCGCCGCCACCGGGCCCGCTGCCCGTGGCGGCCACGGACACGGAGCTGGCGCGGGTGGAGTCGACGCTGGAGGGAGTGCTCAGCTCGGGCGGGTTCCTCATCGACGAGCAGCCGGGGCGCACGGCCTTGAGGGACTTGTTCGCGCCCCTGCGCCGCTCACGGCTCACGCGCAATGAGGCAAGGCTGTGGCTGGCCGCGCTGCACACGCTGCGCAAGCATCGCCCCTAGAGGGAGCGAGCGGAGCGACGGGGGCGTGACGACGACGAGGGCGGGCCTCGGTGCTTGCGCGACAGGCGCACCGCGACCCACGCGAAGACGGCCGCGGCGATGACGAGCAGGGCCACCCAGTACCAGTAGCTGGGGCCGCTGGAGTCCGCGGGTGAGAGGGACATGTCCTGAGGCACCTGTGCCAGCGCCATGAACGGGACAAGCAACGCGAGCAATGGGGTCAGGGGAAGGCGCATGAGAGTCCTCGTCAGGAGAACCTCTCCATCGCGCTCGGTGACCACAAGCGCTCGCGCCCGCTGTCCCTCCGAGAGGAACCCCCAACGCTCGGGTGCTCGCTCCCCGAGCGGCTCACTTCGTGGGCTTGGAGCCGGTCAGCCGTGAGAGGAGCTTCGGGTCGTCCGGGAGGAGCCCGGCCGCGGGCAGCCGGAGGACGAGCTCCCGCCAGCGCGGGTCGGAGGCGTACGTGCGCTGGAGCAGCGGGAGGGCGGCGTCCACGCGGCCCACGCCGACAAGGGAGATGGCGTGCCAGAAGACCATCTCCATGTTGCCGGGCGCGAGCTTCTCCGCCGAGGAGTAGGCGGCGAGCGCGGCGTCGGTGTCCTTGCGCTCCAGGGCGAGGTCTCCCTCGTTCATGAAGTTGTAGGCGCGCTGGAGGGTGACGAGGCGACGGAGTTCCTTGAGGGGCTCCGGGTGGTCCTCGACGCGCAGGTCGAAGCGGCGGTCCATCCAGGGGCGGCCGGTGGACTTCGCGGAGACGACGATGAGGGCTGCGGACTGCTTGCCCCGGATGTCGCCGCCCTGCCCTTCCGCGGCTTCGAGCGCGGTGAGCATGCGCTCGGCGAGGTCGCCCCTGGCTTCGCGGTAGGCCTGGGACATGGCGGGCCAGACGGTGGCCTTGTCCATCATGTTGGCCTGGACGGAGAAGCCCTCGCCGACGACGTGGCCGGCGGCGGCGATGCAGCTCTTGCCGGTGTGCGCGGAGACGCGGCCTTGCGCGTCCACCATGGCGACCTGTCGCACGCTGTTGGCGGAGTCGGCGGCGAGCAGGCCGATGAGGGCATCCGGCGCGCTGCGTCCCGCGCGCATGAGCTCCAGGCCCAGGCGGCCGTAGGACGGGTCGACGAAGGACTGGGTGGCCACGGCGCCGACGCCGGCCTCGGCCCAGGGCACGGCGGAGCCCACGGAGAACCAGTGGGACTGGACGGCGACGCCCAGGTCTCCCGTCACGGGGTCCCTGGCGACGATGGAGTACGTGTGGACGGGGCGGCGCGGGGTGGCGGGAGGCTCGGCGGCCACGGCGGTGAGCGACAGGAGGGCGAGGCAGACGGCGAGTCGGGACATGGCGGCTCCGGCGGGCGAGGAGGCGCAGGGTGGGCGAGCGGGCGGGCGACCGCAAGGCCCGACGCGGCACGCTCGGGGGACGGCCCTACCTTTCGGAAGGAGTCCTGAACCCGCGAGAGGGGCCGCATGGATCACATGCCTTACGAGTCGATGGTGGTGGGCGACGACGAGCCGGGGCGTGGTGGTGGCCAGCCCAGGAAGGACGAGCGCGAGAAGGAGGACCCGGGCCGCACGCCGAAGAAGGCGGAGGGTGGTGACCAGGAGGAAGAGCGCCGGATGCCGCGGGATGAACCGGGCAAGACTCCGGGAGTTTCCGAGGGCGAGGACCCGGACAAGATCCGGCGCGAATAGCCTTTCCGGCCGACATGGCGGACAGGCTGCGGCGGCTCCAGGTCTTCGGGGTGTTCGCCGCGGGCCAGGCGAGGTTCGCGAACCCGCACCTGGCGCCGCGGCCGGAGCAGCTACTTCTTCTTCGCCACGCTCAGCGGGACGGAGACCTGGGTGTTCTCCCAGGCGAAGTTGAGCGCGGGGGCCTTCTCATCGAGGGTGATGGTGAGGGCCTCGTAGGTGTCCGGGGACTTCTTCGCCGGCACATCCACGCGCAGCACGTCCTTCGTCTTGTCGTACTTGTACGCGCCCCACTGGCCCACGTCCTTGTTGACGATGAGGGTCCACTTGTCGGCCTGGGGAATGGCGAAGAGCGCATAGGTGCCGGCCGCGAGCTTCTTGCCGGCGAGCTCGATGTCACCCGTGGTGGTGAGCTCCGTGGCCTGGTTCGCGCCCAGGCGCCACACCTCGCCGTAGGGGACGAGCTTGCCGAAGACCTGGCGCTTCTCGCCCGTCTTCGGGTCCTGGATGCGAGGCGAGTTGTACGTCACCTTCACGTAGGTGTTGTCGTCCAGCTTCTTCGCCGTCATGGCGAGGGGGCTGACGGGAGTCTTCTCGGGAGGAATCGACTTCTGGGCCGCCGAGGGCGTGGCCGCGAGGAGGAAGAGCGCGGCGAGGGCGGGGATGCTCAGGTGCCAGGTGAATCGACGGTTCGTCATAGGAGCGTCCTTTGCGAGTGAGTGGGCCCGGAGGGAACAGGACCCGGCGCCACCCTAGCCGCAATGCCGGGCAGTGAGGGCGAAGGCGATGGCCCCGCGTCTCCGTGTCCACTGTCGGATGAAAGGAGCCGTGCCGAGTTGGTGAGCGACAAGGACCACGGATGGGTTCCCTTGCGTCGCTGGCCGCGCGTCCACCCAAGCCCGAGGTCACGCCCCTGAGCGATGAACCGCGTCGCGAATCGCTCCGCGCAGCGCCGCTCCCGACGTGAAGAGCGCGGAGATGTGCCCCGCGTCCAGGATGCGCAGCTCGCTTCCCACCCAGTGGGCATGAAGCGCCCGCGCCTCGGATATCGGGACGAACGCATCCCTCGCGCACGCGACAATGACGGCGGCGCTCGGCTTCGCGGGCGGCGGCAGGAGACACGCATTCGCCGCGTCCAGAATCGTCGCCAGCCGGAGCCGCGCCTCCGCTTCATCCGGCGAGCCCCCCAGCTTCTTGAAGTCGATGGAGCGCCCATGCACGCCCTTCGTGAACACGGGCGCGGGCGAGGCACCTGCCGCGAGCGCCGCGACGCCCACGGGCTCCGGCATCGTCGCCGCGGCGAGCGCCGCCATGTAGCCCCCCATGCTGTACCCCGCCACCGCGACGCGCTCGTACCCTTCCCGCCTCGCATGCGCCACGAGCGCCCGCGCCTCCTCGATGCTCGCGATGTTCATGTTCAACTGCTCGCTCACCGTGCGGATGTGCGGCCCCTTCTGCCCCGTCGCCCGGCGCGTCCCGTAGAAGGGATTCTCCAGGAAGAAGAGGTCCACCCCCTCGTCGACCAGCGCCGAGAAGAGCCACGTCCTCAGCCGGAACCCCTCGTCTCGCGAGGAAGCCAGCACCACGCACGCATCGCGCCCACGGCCTCGCTTGGAGGAGTACCACCGCACCTTTCCGCGACGGACCTCTGGAGGCAGCGCCGCCCAGGGCGAATCGAACGCGCCATCGCGGAAGCACCGCCGCCCCCGCGTCTGCTCCGCCTCCCAGCTCATCGCGAGCGGGCCAGGCCGGGCGCAGAGCCGGTCCGACAACCCTGGCCCCGTGAATGCCTGCTCGTCCCCCCAGCCGTCACAGAACAGCGAGTGACTCGCCAGCGAGGCGACGAACCCATCCAGCGGATGCATCCGGATTTCATCCCGGACAGGCGGTGTTCCGACACGCGAGGTCATGCCCACGACTCTACGATGACCGCCCCTGGACGGAGGCGGCGAGATGCACCACGTCGGGGAACTGGTGATGATATGACGCCGCCCTCGCGGCGGGTCGACGACACCCGGTGCCCCCGACCCGCCCTCGCGTCACCTGCTCCCCTGGAAGCCCATGCCTCGCAAGTACGACAAGCCCAAGCCCCCGCAGGATCACCAGCGCTGGGAGGGCAAGGAGAAGCCGGACTGGCTGTCGCGCGCGCTCGCCCGAGCAGGCGTGTTCCCCCAGAAGGAGGCCGAGGACGCCATCCGCGCCGGCCGCGTCACCATCAACGCCCGCGTCGCGCTCATGCCCCTTGCCCCCGTGCCCGCCGGCTCCGTCGTGCGCGTGGATGGCAAGATCATCCCGCTGTCGGCCCCCGCCACGCGCGTGCTCGCCTTCCACAAGCCCGCGGGCGTGCTGTCCTCCACCGTGTCCCAGCACCGCACCGGCACCGTCTTCGAGGTGCTCCTGCGCCAGTTGCCCCCCGACCTCGCCGGCTACACGTGGCACGCCGTGGGTCGCCTCGACGTGGACTCCACCGGCCTCCTGCTCTTCAGCAATGACGACAAGTTCGTCGCCCACGCCACCTCCCCCGACACGCAGCTGCCCAAGCGCTACGTGGCCACCGTCTTCAGCACCCCCGACGAAGCGCGCGTGGAGCCCCTCCGCCAGGGAATGACGCTCGACGACGGTCCCGCCCGCCCCGCCATCGTGCGCATCCGCGACGAACACACCGTGGAGGTCACCCTCACCGAGGGACGCCACCACCAGGTGAAGCGGATGCTCGGCGCCGTGGGCCTCCCCGTGCGCGCTCTCCACCGCGAAGCCGTGGGCGGCATCGACGTGCTCGACATCCCCGAGGGGACCTACCGCCTCCTCAGCGACAAGGAAATCCAAGAGGGCCTGCGCTACTCGGGACGGCCCCCTCCCGCCGAGTGAGGTCGCCTCTCCACGGCGACGGCTGACGCACCCCGCGCGCCACCGGCTTTGCTCGCGGTGAGTCCACGCTCCGGGCAGAATCCCGGCGCATGAACGCTCTCCTCCGGCCAAGGTCCTGGGCTGTCCTGCTGCTGCTGTGCATCGCGTGTGGCGGAAGTGAAGACGACACCCGGGACGACGCGGGAGCGGGCACGCCCGATGGCTCCGGAGGCCCTGCCGACAGTGGCACCCGCGAAGACGGCGGCCCCCAGCCGGAGCCGGACGGGGGCCCGAACGCGACCCCCGACAGCGGCACCGTCGCCCCCGACGGAGGGACGACCAGCGCCGACGCCACCGTCCCCGGGGCCATCACCCTCCCCTTCCCGACGCTGCACCACCTGACGGTGGAGTGGGCCTTCACTGGCGACGCCAACGCCAACGGCGTCGTCTCCGTCCGCTTCCGTCCCACCGGCACGAGCCCCTGGCGACAGGCGCTCCCCCTGCGTCGAATCACCGCGGGCACCAACGAGGCCTTCAGCTGGGCCCTGCGTCACTCCGGCAGCCTGTTCGGCCTCCAGCCCGGCACAAGCTACGAATTGGAGCTCACCCTCACGGACCCGGAGGGAGGCTCCACCACTCGCACGGCCACGGCGACCACGCGCGCGGTGCCCGCTCCCATGGCGGGCGCGCCCATCAAGGCCGTGACACCCGCCACCTTCGCCACCGTCGCGGCGAGCGCGCAGCCGGGCGACATCCTGGAGCTGGCCGCTGGGACGTACAGCGCGTTCGACTGGTCTCGCAGCGGCACCGAGGGCAAGCCCATCGTCCTGCGAGGCACCACCGGCACCGTCCTCACCGGCCCCATCAACCTGTTCAACCAGAGCCACGTCCACTTCGACCGGCTCACCATCAACGGCCGCGTCCGCTTCAACGGCTCCAAGCACTTCGTCCTCACCCGCTCCACCGTCAACGCCACCACCGCGAACAATGGCGACGCCGTCGTCACCTTCCTGCGCGCGGAGAACGCCTATATCGCCGACAACGTGGTGACAGGTGTCACGCAGTGGGCGGAGTCCTCGCTCGGCGTCAGCGGCAACAATCAGGGCGAGGGCATCTGCGTCACGGGCCCGGGGCACGTCATCCTCAACAACCGCGTCACCGGGTTCCGCGACGGAATCTCGCTGATGGAGGACGACGCGGCGGTGGACCAGTACAGCATCGACATCCTCGCCAACGACCTCATCGGCAACGCGGACGACGGCGTGGAGGCGGACTTCTGCTTCCACAACTGCCGAATCGTGGGCAACCGCCTCACCAACAACTTCATCGCCCTGTCGTCGCAGCCGAGCCTGGGCGGCCCCACGTACTTCATCCGCAACGCCATCTACAACGCGGTGCACATCGCCTTCAAACTGTACCGGGGCAGCTCCGGCGACGTGCTGCTGCACAACACCGTGGTGAAGCATGGGGATGGGCTCGGCATCGCCGCCGGCAGGCCCGTGGCCAACCTCTACACCCGCAACAACCTGTTCATTGGCGGACCGGGCGGCTCCTTCAATGGCTACAGCAGCGGCAACGCCAACGGGCGCGTGCTCTACATCCCCGACCTGGTGACGGCGAGCGCCAACCTGGACCACGACGGCTTCGGCACCACGTCCGGCAACTTCACCGCCACGTGGGCAGGCACCGCCCTCACGGGCCTGAGCGCCCTGCGCGCCAGCACCACGGAGAAGAACGCCGTGCAGGTGGACCTCGGCGCCTTCTCCTCGACTGTCGCCTACCCTGCCGCGCCCATGACGCTGTACGCGGCGCCCGACCTGCGCCCGCGCACGGGCTCCGCCGTGGAGAACGCGGGAGCGCCCCTGCCCAACATCAACGACGGCTTCAGCGGCGCCGCGCCGGACCTGGGGGCCTACGAAGTCGGCGCCCCCCTGCCCGCCTACGGCCCTCGCCCCTGACGGGTTCGACTTCAAAGGGCGCGTGGCCTCGCGTACCTTCGCCCCATGGTGGACTTTGACCTGGTGGTGATTGGCTCCGGACCGGCCGGCGAGTGGGGCGCGGTGCAGGCGGCGATGGCGGGCAAGCGCGTCGCGGTGGTGGAGCGGGAGCCCGTGCTGGGAGGCACGGCGGCGAACACGGGCACCCTGCCTTCCAAGACGCTGCGGGAGACAGCGCTGCACCTCTCCGGCCTCAAGGCCCGGGGCCTCTACAGCGTGGAGACGACGCTGCGCCACGCGGCCACCGTCTCCGACTTCCTCTACCGCGAGCGCCGCGTGAAGGGCATGGAGCGCGAGCGCATTGGCCACAACCTCCAGTCCCACGGCGTCCAGGTGATTCAGGGGGTCGGCTCGTTCGTGGACCCGCACACCGTGCTGGTGCGCCGACAGGGCGCGGAAGACGTGCGCCTCACCGGCTCCGTCATCCTCATCGCCACCGGCTCGTCTCCGTACCGGCCGCCGCTGTACCCCTTCGGCGACATCCGCGTGCATGACTCGGACGAGGTGCTGGAGATCGGGCGCCTTCCCAGCTCGCTCGTCGTCGTGGGCGGCGGCGTCATCGGCTGCGAGTACGCGTGCATGTTCGCCGCGCTGGGCATCCCCGTGACGCTCGTGGAGGTGAAGCCCGAGGTGCTGCCCTTCCTCGACGACGAAATCTCCGCGCTGCTCGCCCGGCGCATGGAGGCGCTCGGCATCCGCCTGCGCTTCGGCCAGACGGTGGAGAAGGTGGACGTGCCCGCGGCCTGCGAGGTGCCCATCCGCCTGACGCTCTCCTCGGGCGAGGAGGTGGACACGGACCAGGTGCTGGTGGCCTCCGGCCGCTCGGCGAACACCGCGGGCCTGGGACTCCAGGAGCTGGGCGTGAAGCTGGGCGCGCGCGGCCAGGTGGAGGTGGGGCCTGACTTCCAGACGGCGGTGCCCCACATCTACGCGGTGGGCGACGTCATCGGCTTTCCCGCCCTGGCCTCCACCTCCATGGATCAGGCCCGCCTCGCGGTGGAGCACGCCTTCAAGCTGGAGGGCCCGCTGGCCATGGCCTCGGTGCTGCCCTACGGCATCTACACCATCCCCGAGGTCTCCATGGCCGGGGAGACGGAAGAAGGCCTGCGCGCGAAGCGGGTGCCCTACGTGGCCGGCCGCGCCTCCTTCGCCACCAACCCGCGCGGGCAGATCATCGGCGAGACCTACGGCCTCTTGAAGCTGCTCTTCCACCGCGAGAGCCTGAAGCTCCTGGGCGTGCATGTCCTCGGCGAGCAGGCCACGGAGCTGGTGCACGTGGGGCTGGTGGCCATGCTCACCGGCTCCACCGCGCGCCTCTTCATCGAGACCTGCTTCAACTACCCGACGCTGTCGGAGGCCTACAAGGCGGCCACGTTCGACGCGCTGGACCACCTCAAGCGCGGCACCGGCTGAAGCCGCTTTAGCGGCGGCGCGGGGGATTCACATTCCCCACGCTCCCCACGCTCTTCAGGCTGCCCACGGTGAGCCCGGAGGGGCTCGGCGCCGTCTCGTGGACCTCGTCCGCGGAGGCCCGGGCCAGCGCGCGCGTCGCGGCCCCGGACCGCGAGGCCGTCCCTGGGGCGCCACGCAAGAGCTCCCGGGCGCGCTGCCAGCGGACCTTCTCCTCCGCCATCAGCCGCGTCAGCTCCTCGCGGGCGGGGCCCTCCGGCAGCTCGGCCGCGGCGGCGGCCACCTTGTCCAGGAAGGGCAGCAGGTAGCCGAAGTCCTTGTCGAAAGCGCTGGGGTTCGTCGCCACGTCCATCCTCCTGAGCCGCGCCACCCTAGCCCATTCCCCGGGGCCAGCGGCCGTTTCAACCGTGGTACACGCGCGAGGCGACAATCCGGCCCCCGCGCACTTCCAACACCTCCGCCACCGGCATGGGCGCCTCGCCCGGCGCATGGCGCAGGTACTCCATGAAGACGCGCTCCCCGTCCGCCGTCAGCGCCGTCTCCTCGTAGCGCAGGCCAGGCAGCCGGGCGATGGCCTCCCTCCACCACTTCGCCAGGGCCGGCCGACCGACCAGGAGCCCCCCCGTCTCCGGGTGCAGCACCCGGATCTTGGGCGAGGTGTGGGTACAGTCCTCCGCGTACAGCGCCACCAGCGCCTCCACGTCATGCGCGTTGAAGGCGTGCAGCCAGGCCCGGGCCACGGAGAAGTTTTCGCTCGCAGTCATGGTTAGAAACCCTCGAAAGAATTCAGCCCGAGGCCGCGAACCTGCGCGCGCCCGGGCTGCCCTGTATATAAGGTGGAGCCCAATTTGTAGGTAAAGGTGAGATTAACAGACCTCACCCCCATGCGGATTTGGCTGGAAACCAAGTCCCGTGGGAAGTAAGGGCCCCGCCTGCTCTGTTCCCTCAGGCACTTTCAAGAAAAGAAGGACCGGATCGTGGCCGCTAACGCACCCATCGACAAGATTCGTAACATTGGTATCTCTGCCCACATCGACTCGGGCAAGACGACGCTCTCCGAGCGCATCCTGTTCTATACGGGCAAGATCCATGAGATCCACGAGGTCCGCGGCAAGGACGGCGTGGGCGCGGTCATGGACTCGATGGATCTGGAGCGTGAGAAGGGCATCACCATCCAGTCCGCCGCGACGTACGCGATGTGGGGTGAGTTCAACATCAACCTCATCGACACGCCGGGACACGTGGACTTCACCATCGAGGTGGAGCGCTCCCTGCGCGTTCTGGACGGCGCCATCCTCGTCCTCTGTTCCGTGTCGGGCGTGCAGTCCCAGTCCATCACCGTGGACCGGCAGATGAAGCGCTACCGCGTTCCGCGCATCGCGTTCGTCAACAAGATGGACCGCGCTGGCGCGAACTATGACCGCGTGGCCGCTCAGCTGAAGGAGAAGCTGAACCACCACCCGGTGAAGCTCCAGTACCCCATCGGCGCCGAGGACCGCTTCAAGGGCCTCATCGACCTCATCCAGATGAGGGCGTTCTACTTCGACGGTGAGAACGGCGAAATCGTCCGCGAGGAGGAGATCCCCGCCGAGATGCTGGACGAGGCCAAGGTCCGTCGTCAGCAGATGATCGAAGGCGTGGCCGAGGTCGACGACCAGCTCGGCGAGCTGTTCCTGGCCGACGCCGCCATCCCGAACGAGATGATCACCGCCGCCGTCCGCCGGGCCACCATCGCCCTGAAGATGACGCCGGTCATGTGCGGCTCCGCCTACAAGAACAAGGGCGTGCAGCTGCTCCTGAACGCGGTCTGCGGCTTCCTCCCGAACCCCAAGGAGGCGACCAACGAGGCGCTGGACCAGAAGAACAACGAGGCGAAGGTCATCCTCGAGTCGGACCCGGAGAAGCCCTTCGTCGGTCTGGCGTTCAAGCTGGAAGACGGCCGCTACGGGCAGCTGACGTACATGCGCATCTACCAGGGCCGCGTCACCAAGGGCGACTTCATCTTCAACCAGGTGAACCAGAAGAAGGTCAAGGTCCCGCGCATCGTCCGGATGAACTCCAACAAGATGGACGACATCAACGACGCGACGGCCGGCGACATCGTCGCGCTGTTCGGCGTCGAGTGCGCCTCCGGCGACACGTTCACCGATGGAACGGTGAACTACACGATGACGTCCATGCACGTCCCGGACGCGGTGATTTCGCTCGCCGTGTCGCCCAAGGACCGCTCGACCCTGGCCAACTTCTCCAAGGCGCTCAACCGCTTCACGAAGGAAGACCCCACCTTCCGCGTGCACCGCGATGAAGAGTCCGGGCAGACCATCATCCGCGGCATGGGTGAGCTGCACCTGGAGATCTACATCGAGCGCATGAAGCGCGAGTACCAGTGCGAGGTCCAGGCCGGCAAGCCGCAGGTGGCCTACCGGGAGACCATCAGCCAGAAGGGCGAGTTCTTCTACACGCACAAGAAGCAGACCGGCGGCTCCGGTCAGTTCGCGCGCGTGTGCGGCTACATCGAGCCGCTGCCCGCGGACGCGGTGCAGCAGTACGAGTTCGTGGATGACATCGTCGGTGGCTCCATCCCCCGCGAGTTCATCCCCGCGTGCGAGAAGGGCTTCAACGAGGCCATCAAGAAGGGCAGCCTCATCGGCTTCCCTGTCGTCGGGTTGCGCGTGGTCATCAACGACGGCGCGTTCCACGCGGTCGACTCGTCCGAAATGGCGTTCAAGACGGCCGCCATCATGGGCTTCCGCGAGGGCTACGCCGCCGCCAAGGCCATCATCCTCGAGCCGATGATGAAGGTGGAGGTCACCGCGCCCGAGGACTTCCAGGGCTCCGTCGTCGGTCAGCTCAACCAGCGCCGTGGCACCATCCTCTCCACGGAGACCGCCGAGGGTCAGGTGACCGCGGTGGCCGAGGTTCCGCTGAACGCGATGTTCGGCTACTCCACGGACCTTCGCTCCGCGACGCAGGGCAAGGGCGAGTTCACCATGGAGTTCGCCAAGTACACGCCGGTGCCGCGCAACGAGGCCGAGGCCCTGATGGCGCAGTACAAGGAGAAGCTCGCGGCCGAGCAGGCGGCGCGCAAGTAGTCCGCGCCACCGCGACGTCGAGGTTGTAAGGAAGGCGCTCCTCATCAGTGAGGGGCGCCTTTCGCCTTTTCAGGAGTCAGAACACCGTGACGCTGCTTCGTGCCGCCAACGTCCAGCTCAGCTTCGGCAGCCGCACCGTCTTCCAGGGCCTCACCGTCACCATCGAAGAGGGTGAGCGCGTGGGCCTGGTGGGCGTGAATGGCTCCGGCAAGACGTCGCTGATGAAGATCCTCGCCGGGGCCGCGAAGCCCGACACGGGCGAGCTGCAGCTGCGCCGGGGCGCCCGCGTCACCTACCTGCCCCAGGAGCCGGAGTTCGCCGAGGGCGCCACGGTGGCCTCGGAGCTGTCCGTGGCCCAGGGCCCCCTGCGCGAGGCGATGGCGGCCCAGGCGGAGCTCGCGCAGAAGCTGGAGGCCTCGCCGCCAGAGGCGCACGAGAAGCTGATGGAGCAGCTCGCCGTGGTGTCGGACCGCATCGAGCAACTTGGCGGCTGGGACACCGAGCACCACGCCAAGACGCTGCTCGACAGGCTGGGCGTGAAGGACTGGGATCGGCCGGTGGCGCAGCTTTCCGGCGGCCTGCGCAAGCGCGTGGCCATTGCCCGCGCGCTCCTCACGCGGCCCGACATGCTGCTGTTGGACGAGCCCACCAACCACCTGGACGCGGACACGGTGGACTGGCTGGAGGAGGAGCTGGACAAGCTGCCCGGCTCGCTGCTGCTCGTCACGCACGACCGGTACTTCCTGGACGGGCTGGTGGACCGCATCGTCGAAATCCAGCCGGGCGGCGGCGTCACGTCCTATCCGGGCAACTACCAAGCGTACCTGGAGCAGAAGCTGGTGGCGCAGGAGAACGCCGAAGTCTCCCAGCACAAGCGCGAGCGGTGGATTGCCCAGGAGGTCGCCTGGCTGCGCCGGGGCCCCGAGGCGCGGCGCACCAAGAGCAAGTCGCGCATCGACCGGGCGCAGAAGCTGATGGCGGAGAAGGGCTTCCAGCGCCCCAAGGTCGCCGACCTGCGGGTGATTGCCGCCCCCCGGCTGGGCCACACCGTCATCGAGTCGGAGGGGCTGCAGAAGTCCTTCGGCGAGCGCAAGGTGCTGCAGGGCGTGGACTTCCGGCTCCAGCGCGGCGAGCGCGTGGGCCTCGTGGGCCCCAACGGCGTGGGCAAGACGACCTTCCTGCGCGTCATCCTGGGGGAGCTGCCTCCGGATGGCGGCAAGCTCGTCATCGGGAAGAACACCAAGGTCGCGTACTACGACCAGAACCGGGCGCAGTTGGACCCGGAGATGACGGTGTACGACGCGGCCTCGCAGGGCGAGGACTGGGTGGACCTGGGCGACCAGAAGGTCGCGCTGCGCGACTACCTGGACGACCTGCTCTTCCCCGTGCCCATGCAGCGCATGAAGGTGAAGGCCCTGTCGGGTGGCGAGCGCAACCGGCTGCTGCTGGCGCGCCTGTTCCTGGAGGGCGCCAACGTGCTGGTGCTGGACGAGCCCACCAACGATTTGGACATCGTCACGCTCAACGTGCTGGAGCGGCTGCTGCTGGACTTCGGCGGCAGCACGCTGCTTGTCACGCACGACCGGTACTTCCTCGACAAAGTCGCCACCAGCATCGTGACGTTCGACGGCAACGGCCGCGTCACACGCTACGAGGGCAACTACGCGATGTACCGGCGGCTCAAGGAGCAGTCGGATGCCATGGCCGCGAAGGGCGCGGCGAAGAAGGACGAGCCCGCCCCCGCCCCCGCTGTCACCGCCCCCGCGGCGAAGCCGGAGGCGCGCAAGGCCGTCAAGCTCTCCTACAAGGACCAGCGGGAGCTGGACGGCATGGAGGCCACCATCGAAGTGGCCGAGACGCGCAAGGCCGACCTGGAGGCCCAGCTCGCCGACCCGACCATCTACAGCAAGAGCGGCAAGGTGGCGGAGGTGCAGAAGGAGCTGGACGCCACCATCGCCCAGATAGACCGCCTCTACGCGCGCTGGCAGGTCCTCCAGGACCTCGCGGCCGGCTCCGCCTAGCGTCTCATTCGCGGCTGGAGTTGTTGCTGGCACGCGGAGATTGCCATTCAATCCAGGGGCTCTCGCGGAGCCATTCCTTCCCTCCAGGGAGTCCCCTGACATGTCTTTCATTTCGTGCCGCCCGGTGCGCTGGGTGCTGTCACCGTTGTGTCTGCTGATAGCGTGGGGCTGTCATTCGGAGGAGGCGGGCCAGGAAGCCGCGCCGCCCTCCCTGGCCACCTCGCGCGCCGCCGTGGAGGAGGCTCCTCCGGAGAACCTTCCTCCGGACTTCCTCCAGGACATCCAACTGGCGCTGCCCGAAGGCCAGTCCGTCCTGGTGCACCATCCGGAGTACCTGTCGTCCAGCTTCGACCCCAACGTGCGCGTCGTCGCGGAGTCGGATGTCTGGGTGACCTTCGTGTCGGAGGCCGCGACGTTCCTGAACGCCTTCGGCTACTTCACCTATCCGGAGGGCAGCCCGCCCACCACGACGGTGGGACTGCAGAAGCACCTCGTCTTCGGCAATGCCTCTGCCTGGGGCTCCGGAGGCGCGCTGTCACCGGGTGACCGCATGCATCTGGGGCGCTTCCCGGCGGGCACCCGGATTGGCTTCTTCCTGGTCTCCAACGGCTGGGATTGGGGCCAGGTCGACTACAGCCGGACGACCTACTACTCGCTGGACGGGCTGAACCCGGAGCCCCTCGCCTCGCAGCGCCGGCACCTCGTCTCGCTCTACCACCCGGGCGCGCAGCGGCGCGTGCTGGCCTTCGAGGACTTCGACCGCGCGCACGAGCAGGCCAACAACAACTTCTCCGACCTCATCGTCTCCGTCACCAGCAACCCCGCGACGGGCACGGACCCGTCGGGCCCCAGCATCCCCGACAAGCCCTGCCCCGAGTCTCCCACCGCCGCGCCCGCCTCGTGCCGACTGCTGCACCAGTACTGCCCCGCCCTGCCCAGCGGGGTGTACGCGCTGGACCCGTGCGGCACCGGCGGCACTCAGCACTACTGCGACATGAGCACGGCGGGTGGCGGGTGGACCGTCGCGGGCTGGCAGTCGGCCTCGGCCCGGACGAGCCTGGGGCTCACCTCGCGCGGCACGGTGGGGAGCGAGGACTGGTCTCGCGGCCTCGCCTGCCTTCCCTTCACCGAGATTCGCGTCTTCAACCGCACGTTCGGCGAGGGCTTCGTCCAGGCCTACCCGGCGCAGACGTGGAACCACACCACCGTCAACATGGCCATCGGCACGCCCGGCATCGCCTTCAAGCAGGGCACCTATGGCCCGGCCAGCTCGGAATTCATGATGGGCTGCGTGGGCTTCAGCTGGCGAGGCGGCCTCTACCCCGAAATCGCCTGCGACAATGACCACGAGGGCGGGGCCCGAGGGCACCTGACGGACTACGCGGGCGAGTACTGCGCGGGAGGACGGCTCGACTCCACCTGGGCCTGGAGCGACGGCACCACCTGCCGCCACCGGGGCACGCCCTATACCTGGGGCTTCGCCATCCGCTGACGCACGAGAGGCCCACGCCTCACTCGACGTGGGCCCCCTCCGTCGTCTCAGTCGTACTTGAGCGCGATGATGGGGTCCACGCGCGAGGCCCTCAGGGCCGGCAGCCACGTGGCGACGAGCCCCACCGTGAGCAGCACCAGCGGCGCGATGACGAAGGCCCATGGGTCCAACGCGCTGACGCCGTGGACCATCCCGGAGACCAGCCGCGTCAGGCCCAGCGCGCCCACGAAGCCCAGCGCCACGCCCGCGCCCACCGAGCCCAGGCCCTGGAGGAACACCAGCCGCACCACCTCCGCCCGCGTGGCACCCAGCGCCAGCCGCACGCCCATCTCCCGGGTGCGCTGGCTCACCAGATAGGACAGCACCCCGTAGATGCCCACCGCGGCCAGCCCGAGCGCCAGCGCCGCCATCAACCCCAGCAGCACCATGTTGAAGCGCTCGGAGCCCAGCGTGCGTGCCACGTGGTCTTCCAGCTTCAGCGATTCCGTCACCGGCTGCCGCGCGTCCACCGCCCACACCTCGCGTTGCACGGACGCCACCAACGCCGCGTGGCCCCCGGCGCCTCGCACCAGGAGGTTCTGCGGCAGCATGCGCACCAGCATCCCGTTGAGCACCGGGGCCACCTGCCCCGAGGCCACGTACAGCACCGCGGGCGACTCCCGGTCCAACCCGTTCTCCCGCACGTCTCGAACCACGCCCACGATGACGCGCGGCTCGGTGTCCTGCAGCGACGGCACCGTGTAGGCCACCCGCAAGCTCTTGCCGATGACGTCCTCACCCGGCCAGTACTTGCGCGCGGCCGTCTCGTTGATGACCACGACGTGGGGCGCCCCCGCCACGTCCGTGTCCGAAAGCAACCTGCCTTTCACCAGCCCCAGTCCCAGGGCACCGAAGTACCCCGGCGACACCGGCCGATACTGGCCAAACCCCACGCCAGGGCCGTCCAGGCGGCCCTCGAACTTGCCGTCGATGGCGAAGCCCATGCTGGGCCCCAACTCCATCGGCAGCGCGGGCGTGAAGCCGACGGCCGTCACCCCCGGCAGCGCCCTCACCCGCTCCTCCACCTGACGGTGGAAGCGCTCCAGGGCCGCTCGCTCGCCATAGCGCCCCTCCGGCAGCGACAGGCGAAGCACGTGCACGTCGCTCGCGTCGAAGCCAGGGCGGACGACCTGTAGCGCGCCAAAGCCCCGGATGAGCAGCGCGGCCCCCACGAGCAGCACCACCGCGAGCGCCACCTGCCCCACCACCAGCAGCTTGCGCGTCCTGCCTCCCCCGGGCCCCGACGTCGCCCGCTGCGCCCCTTGCCTCAGCGCATCCTGGAGGTCCGGCCGCGACGCCTGCCACGCGGGCAACAGCCCGAAGAGCACCCCCGTCAGCAGCGACACGCCCACGGAGAACGCCAGCACCGCGCCATTCAGCTCCACCTCCGCGCCGCCAGGCACGGACAGCTCCGCGGGCGCCAGCGACAACAGCGCGGGCAACACCGCCGAGGCCAGCAGGATGCCCAGCCCTCCGCCCACCACGGACAACAGCAGGCTCTCCGTCATGAGCTGCCCCACCAGGCGCCGGGGCGAAGCCCCCAGCGCCGCGCGCACCACCAGCTCCCGCTGACGCGCCGCCGCCCTCGCCAGTTGGAGGTTGGCCAGGTTGACACACGCGATGAGCAGCACCAGCCCCACCGCGCCCAGCAACACCCAGAGCGCCAGCCGCAGGTCCCCCGCCAGGAACGTCCGCAGGTCCTCCGCGACGAACCGCTCCTTGCCTCGCAGCAGGTTCGGCTTGTCCGCGCGCAGCCCCTCGGTCAGCGTCTTCAGGCCCGCGCCGACGTCCTCCGACGACAGGCCCGCGCGCACCCTCGCGACCACGTGGAGGAAGTTGGAGTCATCGGTGTTGGTCAGGTCCAGTTGGAGCGGCGTCCACAGCTGCGCCTCCCGAGGGTGGTGGAAGGACTCCGCCGCCACGCCCACCACCGTGTAGGGCTGGTCATTCAGCGTGAAGGAGCGGCCGATGACATCGGGGGCGCCCGCGAAGCGCCGCTTCCACAACCCATGGCTGAGCACCACCACCCGAGGCCCGCCCACCACGTCCTCTTCCGGCAGGAAGCCGCGCCCCAGCACGGGCCGCACGCCCAGCGTCTCGAAGAAGTTCCCCGTCACCCGCATGCCCGACAGGCGCTCCGGGAGCCCATCCCCCAGGATGTTGAAACCCGTGGGCAGCAGCTCCGACGCGGCGACCTGGGAGAAGGGCGAGCCCTCCGTCGACAGCCAGACGTATTGCGCGATGGCCTGAGAGGTCGCGCGCCCGTCCTCATCCTGGCGGAACACCTGCACCAACTGCTCGGGCTCCGGGTACGGCAGCGGGCGGAGCAACACGCCGTGAACCACGCTGAAGATGGCGGTGTTCGCCCCGATGGCCAGGGCCAGCGTCAGGATGGAGACAGCGGTGAAGCCGCGGCTCTTGAGCAACAACCGGACGGCGTAGCGGAGATCCTCGAGGAGGACAGCCAAGGCGACTCCAGGTCGGGGGATACGAGCCCTACGCGCCTCCCCCTCCAGCCATTTCAATGGCTGCCTGCTTTCCCATCCATGGGACAGCAATGACTTCACCGGGACAGGGCAATGACTTCACCGCAAGCCAGGGAGAATCCGGACGCCTCACACGTCAAGCCGTTCGGCGGGGCGAGCCGCCGATACTTGCCTGGAAGGGGGGACCTGGAGGTGCGCTTGCGTTGGCTTCGTCGCCATGCGACTCCTGCGCGCTTGTCCAATGAGTGAAGGAGTCGTCGTGTCGTTCCGGCCCGCGCTTGCCTTGTTGTCGGCGCTGTTCTCTGTCGCATTGGCCTTCCCCTCCACCGCCTCGGCGCAGTCGGGCTCGCTGCCTGGCTTCAACCTGCAGCGGTTGGAGATGGACCCGGCGGGCCTCGGCTCGCTGCTCGTCAGCACCGGCCGCACGCTTCCCGCGGGCATGGTGCGCGTGGCAGTCCAGGGCCACTACGAGCAACTGCCCTTCCACTTCCAGACGCGCTGGGAGCCGGGCGGCGGCTCGGGCCTGGTGGAGAACAAGTTCACCATGGACGTGACGGCCGCCATCGGCGTGCTGGACTGGCTCCAGGTGGACGCGGAGGTGCCCTTCATCGTCTCCCAGGGCGGCACGGCCTTCATGAACGTGAACGCGCCGGAAGGTCAGGGCCTGGGCTCGCCGTGGCTGGGGGCTCGCGCGGCGCTGGTGCGGCCGGACTTCGGCCTCCAGGTCGCGGTGGACCTCTCCGCCGCCCTTCCGGTGGGCAAGAAGGAGCTGCTGGCGCGCGATGACTACGCGGTGCACCCCAGCCTCCAGCTCGGCTTCCTCGCGGAGACGTGGCAGGTGGGCGCCGAGGTGGGCGTCCTCCTGCGCGCGAAGCAGGACCTGGGCTCGCTGTCCAACGAGACGGCGGACATCATCGGCAACGAGCTGCGGCTGGCGGGCACGGTGACGTCGCGCGCCGGGGAGCTGACGCGCAGCGAGGTGAGCATGCTCGTCGGCGTGCCGCTCCAGGGAGGCCGCCTGGGCGCGGAGCTGATGGTGGCCATCCGCCGGCACACCACCTCCTGGATGGACCTCTACGTCATGGGTGGCCCGGGCGTCGGGGCGGGCCTGGACACGCCCACCTTCCGCTTCCTCGCCGGGGCCTCGTTCGCCACCGGCCGCGTGGACTGAAGGAAGCAGGACCCAGGCGCCTCGCGCTCCCCTCCCGGGGATTCGAAGCGAGGCGCCTCGCGCTTCAACTACTTGGGCATCACCCCGAAGGCCTTCGCCATCGCGATGCCGATGCCCAACAGGCTCTCGCCCGCGATGAAGCCGGAGGACACGGGCAGCACGGTGTCCTCGGCGAGCTTCGGCGCCTTGCGGCGCATCACCTCGGCGATGGCGGAGCCCAGGAAGAAGGCGATGGAGCTGGAGCCCGGGATGACGATGGCCAGTCCGAAGCCCGCGGGTGACGGCACGTAGGCCTTCAGCTTCGCCGGCGCCCACCGCTCCAGCAGCACCAGGAGGATGCCGAGCGTCCCGCCACACAGAGCGCCCCAGCGCGCGGTGACGGGCATGGCCGACACGCCCGTGGCGAGCAGCTTCGACACGCCGGCCCACACCATGGTGGCGGGCGCGGGGAACTCCGCCGAGCCGAGCACGTCCGGGCTGGGGATGAGGATGTTGAACACCGGCACCACCACCGCCGCGCCGGCCACCACGCCGAACAGCTGCGCGACGAACTGCTGGCGCGGGTTGGCGCCCAACAGCCAGCCGGACTTGAGGTCCGTCAGCAGGTCCGCCGCGTGCAGTCCCACGCCGCCCGTGGCGTTGGCGCTCATCACGTTGGCGGGGATGTTGCCCGGCGCCAGTCCTCCGAAGATGAGCTGCGTGACGGGCCCCAGCGCCTTGGTGGGCGTGGTGTCCGTCTCACCGGTGACGCGGCTGGCGATGACGCCCATGACGACGGCCAGCGGCATGGCCAGCACGCCCGCCCACCACGGAATCTGGAACAAGTGCGCCATCAGGAAGATGGCGATGGGGCCCAGCACCGCGAAGCCCAGGGGGAACCAGGACGGAGGACACTCGATGCCCGCCAGCGGGTCCGCTTCCTCCTCCTTCGAGCTCTTGCGGCCGAACAGCCCCGACAGCGCCTTGAAGGATTTCGCCACGCTGCGCCACTGGAAGGCGAACGCGAGCAGGCCCGAGGACACCAGCAGCGCGGAGCCCGTCCACACCATCCACGTGTTGATGGCCCGGTACGTCACCTCGGGAATGGCGCCCTGGGTGACCATGGCCGGCGCGAGGAAGCCGTACGTCAGCACCGCGCCCAGCAACATGGACCAGCCCGTGCGGAAGCTCACCAGCGCGCCCGCGCCCACCAGCAGGAGGCTGAAGTCGAACGACAGCGTCCACGCGGAGGCCTTCTTGCCCAGCAGGGTGAACGGCATGCTCACCTTCTCCGGGATGTTGGTCAGCCACGAGAAGCGCGCGTCGCGCACCAGCACCAGCAGGGCGCCGATGAGACCCGCGCCCGCCAGCAGCTTCGACTTGCGCCGGGCCACCTCGCCGTGTCCATGCAGGGCGCGGATGGTCTCCGCGGTGGCCGTTCCGGTGGGGAACGGCAGCGCCTCGATGTTGATGAGCTGGCGCTTGATGGGGATGGCCGCGAAGACACCCAGCGCGGAGATGACGGCGAACCACGCCACCAGCCAGCCGGCGGGCGGCAGCGCGCCCGTGAGCATCAGCAGCGCGGGGACGGCGGCCATGTTGCCACCGCCCGTCATGTAGCCGGCGGCCGACGCCACCGAGCCCATGGCGTTGTTCTCCAGCGCGGTGAAGTCGTTCTTCAACAGCTTGAGCGAGCGCAGCGTGCCGAACACCGCGAAGGCCAGGATGCAGGCCGTAATGGTGACGCCCAGGCTCCAGCCCGTCTTGAGGATGACGTACAGGTTGGACAGGCACATCACCGCGCCAATCAACATGCCCGCGATGACGGCGCGCACGGTGAGCTGGCGCGAGCCGCCCTGGTAGACATTCTTGAGCCAGTACAGCTCCGGGTCCTGCGTCGCGGAAGCACCCGGCTCGCCCGCGTGCGAGTCTGTGGGCTGGAGGCGAAGCCCACTGGGGCTTGGAGTCTGTTGAGAGGGGGACTGGCTCATTGGGGCGGCAAAGATAGTGCAGGCCCCCTCCCCGACGAAGAACTCACTCCGGCAGGCAAGCGAAAGGGGCGAGGCATTCCTGCCCCGCCCCTCGGTGTCGCCGCAGGGCGTCACACCCTGGCGTCAGGCGTGCTCGTCGTGCCCACCGGCCCCATGGTCGTGCCCGCCGGCCCCATGGACATGGCCGTGGGACAGCTCCTCCGAGGACGCCGGGCGGATGTCCTTCACGGTGACGTCGAAGTGGAGCGTCTTGCCCGCGAGCGGATGGTTGAGGTCGATCGTCACCTCCTCGCCGACGACGTCGCGGATCCAGATCGTCGTCCGT
>Ga0126314_10000369_pt1 | contig 22164 bp, 18 predicted proteins | sample Plot105B_FD_92535 | JGI IMG/M metagenome (GOLD analysis project Ga0126314, IMG submission 92535) | Serpentine soil microbial communities from UC McLaughlin Reserve, CA, USA - Plot105B | ecosystem: Environmental > Terrestrial > Soil > Grasslands | place: USA: UC McLaughlin Reserve, Lake County... | reverse complement strand
GGACTATGGACTACTGAACCTAGCACTCTGGCCCTTAAACGTTGTTAATGCTCGTTGAAGTTTCTTTAGAGCACATTCCGATGCAGGCAGAGATGTGCTTTGATGCTACGACGGAGGGGTAACGGGTAGGCTACTTGCGACCTGCCCGTCGTCCCACTCATGGAGTGTCATACCTGTCTTACGGACCGGGACTATTGGCTATCCGCGTAACGACGGCAGACATAGGAGGCTTCTCGCTCTTCGCCGTACTCGTCTATGTAGCCGACGAAGGCCCAGACGCCTATACAGGCGCAGGGGCGCTCTAGGCAAGCGTGCCCTCAACAAAGAGGAGCCCGGATGACGCGCAATGGCACCTCCGGGCTCTAGATCTCTCTACTGCGCGAAACCCATTCCTCCGGTGCTACCCGGAGGGAGAAATCGCTATTGACTGCCCCAGTAAGGATCGCGGTCCAAAGCACCGTTGTCGGTGACTTGCTGCCTACCTCCCCGCTGGGTTGGATCGTCCAGATCTCCTTGTCGGTTCCGGCGTCGTTGACATAGGCTATGCGCTTACCTGAAGGCGAGTAGTAAGGGTATTCGTCGGGCGTCGAGTTATCGGTGAGTTGTTTCTTGCCTCCCCCGCTGGCGTTGATGGTGTAGATCTCCTGGTCGTTTCCGTCGAATCCTGCAAAGGCTATCTTGGCAGGTTTGCCAGGATAGTTAGCCACCCGTATTGTTATCAAAACACAAACACAGGAGAGCTTAGGTTTCGTGCTGTGCTCACGGAAGACGGCAGGCAGCGAGTAGAATTGGAGAGAGCTTAGAGGTCGCACCAATAGGTCATGGTCTCCGAGAGAGTCGACTTTCCCAAGGGTGACGACTCAGGTCTTATCGGATTAGCCTGCCTACGAGCATTATCTTCGAGAAGGCGATCTAGAAGTCGATTGCCTGGGCTTCGCCGCTCGGTACACCGCACCAACTTCTGGTGAGCATATTGTCAGGAGGAGTGGGTCCGCTGCACCACCCGACGCTTCATAGCCCCAAGCGGTCAAGGCTTCCCCTTCTTGCAGCTCACGTCGATTAGGTTGCGTTCTGCTAATCAGTTGCGCGTAAGGTCAGAGTCGTAGCCACGGCTCAGATGCACTCTGACCAGTTCGGCCAGTGCCTCTAAGTTCTCCACCACAGCATACAGAGTCTCGGTCAAAAATAGGGAGTGATGACGATTGGCCGGGGTGCCGATAGGTCCGAGCGGGATGCCCTCGGCATCGACTAACACCGAGCGTTTGATGCCTCCCTTTCCCCAATCACCGGACTCTTGCCCGACCTTTCGCCGCAAGGACCTTTCGTGATACAGCCATCGCTCTCAGCGGGAGCACAAGAAGTGCGTCTGACACGCTACTCCTGGCTAAGAACTTTCCTTCACCTCGCCATCTCAGTCCCGTTTCCGGTATCTCCATCATTCCGACGAAGATAAAGGCGGAGCGGGATGCGCTGCTAGAGGCTGCTAGTCTCAATCCCGTTTCCGGCATCTCCATCATTCCGACATTGATGGATTGCGCCGAGCCGTTGATAAAGCCGAGGGACGCACATGACGGTCTCAATCCCGTTTCCGGTATCTCCATCATTCCGACAATGAGTTTCGAGGAATGGACACACAACAGAATAGAGGTCTCAATCCCGTTTCCGGTATCTCCATCATTCCGACAGTGTGCAGAGTACAACTGCGGTCCTGTTGAGCAAGTCGAGCTTGAGTCTCAATCCCGTTTCCGGTATCTCCATCATTCCGACAGCATACCCTATTATCCCTCTTGCCGAGCGGGGTCTGGGATGTAGCAAGGGTGCTACAAAGCCAGTCGTGATCTCGGTCGCCCTCGTGCACACTTCAATCGGTACCAAGATGAGAACTTTTGGGCCTTGCAAAGCGGACTTCGGGAGTAGGGTGCTGGATCCTCTCATATCACGTAGTAGTCGGGGTCTATACTCGGCTCTCCTTCGCCGAGGACGCGAACCGTGCGTAGACAACTGTCGCAGACACGATACATGCGTACGACGTCCACTTCCAGATCTATTATTCTCTCTACTCGCTCCATCATCTTATGTGCGTCCCTTGGGGCAAGATCGAACTCGAACACACTGCGTTGTACTGCTGTGCCGAAATTCTTGAGCGAGCGGTGCAACCGGTTGCGGCGTCGGTCATTCACAACGTCGTAAACCAGGACATACATCAGCTCAAGAGCACCGGTTCATAGGCCAGTTCGTGGTCTTTGATGCTACTCACAACCTGCCGTGCCTGGGTGCGGAGGGCTTCTCTGTATGTCATGGCACGAGAGCGGTGATTGATCTGAGTGAGCATCCTGTGCTCGTAAAGTCCGACGAAACGTTTGCGGGAATCCTGCTTAAGCAATGCGACGGGTTCGCCCGCTTCCTGATCGAACTCGAAATCTTCATGGCGGATGTGACCCCGGTTTACCGCCCCTAGGACGATGAGATCTACGACAGCAGGACGAAACTCCTCCATGATGTCGAGCGCTAGAGATGGGCGCCCATAGGTATCTTTGTGGAAGAAGCCCACGTACGGGTCGAGGCCCACAGCGGAGGCCGCCGAGAAGGCTTCATAAGTCAGCATAGTGTAGCCCAGACTCAACATTGAGTTCACGGGATCGGGCGGTGGCCGTCTGCGGCGACCAACGAACTTCATGCCTTCGAGCATACTTCCGAAAGCGCCGAAATAGAGCCGTGCCGTGTAGCCTTCCACACCCCGTAACACCTCTAGGTTTCCAGTTCCCTGGATGCGCTCGATCATCGTGGTCATTTCCTTTGCCACCGAGGAGGTTTGTGGGCCAGGCCTGCGGTGCAGCAACCGTCGCTGGTTCTTGAGCTTTCCCATGACGAAGCGTTTGGAGAGCTCTAAACACGTTGACAAGTCGTCCGATGCCCTCAGGTGAGCACGCCGCAAGGCTGCACCCTTCGACTCGCTAGAGATGAGCCGCCCGTAGTACCGTCCCCGATTACTCAAGAAGGCGACATCCTTCCCTTCTTTGAGCAGGTAGGCTATGGCCGGAGTAGTAAGGCTGACGTTCCCGAAAACAAAGACCCGAACTACCTTCGAAGCCGGGATATCCGCGAGCGTCTCCCCTGACTCCTCCACGACCAGTCTCTCACCCTTGCGCGAGAGCGTGGAACCCTGTTCAGTTATGTAGAGCGTCCGGGTCATGACGTGATAGGTTCCGTGGAACCGAGCCCCATGGTGGTCTTTTGCCCCGAACCGCAGTAGTGTGAGTAAGCCGCGAGCATCGCCGCTACCCGGGCCTCGAGCGACTCGGGCCGCAAGACCCGGTACTCACACTCCCCAACGGCTCCAACTAACGTCGCGCCCCCCACTTTGACGACGCGGCTCCGCAAGCGGAAACGGGCAGGTACTATATGCTCCTCCGCCCACTCCCCGAATCTTCCCAACTGGATCTCCGAGAATGCATTCCAACGATTCGTCCAACTCTGCCACAGGAGGCGTGGTAGCGGCATGGGCATGTTTGCCTTCCCGACCCGGAAGGTTGTTGGAGAGGTAAAGCGCAAGGAGATGCGCTCATGGGCAGCCTCTCGAGGCACGTACGCTTCGTAAAGTTCCTCGTAGTCGGTGTGCTCCAAGACTACGTCCAACACGCGCACTCTCGAAGGGCCAACGTCGAACTCCGTGCCCGCCTCGAACACTTGACTCATTGCACTCGTGACCGGCTCCGAGAGCCCCGCGCACCTGAACAAGAGGTGCGGCCCCTCTTGGTTCGGCTCAGTGATTGTGAAGGGCCGTGGCTGCTGGGCATGTGCGAACTCCGCGGCGGCAGGATCTGCCTCGCGCAGGCGCTGGAACAAGACCCCGTGCAGGTGCGCTCCCGGCCAGCGGGGAGGGGCCTCCTTGGAGAGGACGCCCAGAGTGCAGTTGAGAGCGCACATGGTCAAAACCTGAGCCGCTCAGCAAGCTCGAAAAACGGATTCTCGGAAAGGTCACTCTCCAAGGCCGCACTCACTGTGGAGCGCAGGTCCTCCACCAATGTATCGCTTCCCCATGTCTGCACGACATCCCGTTCCGAGACACCTTCGAAGCCGTGGGCGACGATGGTCTTGTTGCGCAGGTTAGAGAGCTTGTCGATCTTGTTGGCGGCGCTACGGACCTTCGAGATCTTCTCCCTACGTTCGTCCTGAAGTCCAGCCGCGGGTTTGATGAGGTATCCGGAGATGGCCGTGAGAGAGCGACGGTTTATTCTTGTTCCACCGGGCAGTTTCTCTGCCATGTACTCCCATAGTCCTGGCACCCCCTCCACTTCCTTCTCTTCCACAACCCTGTCTTCGTCAGTTTCTATGCCGATCTCCGAGTGGACTATCCAACCGAGGAGGGCCTCTTGGAGCCTGAATACGCGGCCTAGCATGTCGACGTATTCGTTGAGCCGAGCCTTTACCTCCAGGTTGTAGAAGAGCTCCTCTACAAATAGGTGACGGTTAGCCCACTCCGATCTTCCCTGGGCCAAGCGTACCGTGAGGCGCTCGTGGCGCTCCAAGTACTTCCTCGCATCCCCGTGCGCCACCCGGATAGCCGCACGGCAGTGGTCCACCGCACCGCGGAAGTCGAATGCCAGCCGGTGCGCGGCGTAGCGGCAGGCATGGGCGCGGTAGTCCTCCCGGGAAGTCTCCGCGAGTATCCTCGCGGCGGCCCGGAACTGCAGAGTCTCAAGCGCCTCGTCGAAGCGGCGTTCGGTCTCAGCCCGGACAATCTCTTCTCCGATTCGTAGCTCTGAGGCTTCATCCTCACGGGGCACGTGAATCTGCACGCAGTTCTCTCCGAAGTGCTGCACAGCCTGGAGTATCAGCGCGGCGTTCATAGCTGGCGTGCCACCGGAGGTCAGCACGAAACAATGCCACTCACTAGGGTTCCAATCCTGTGCCTTGTCCGTAAAGAACCCTGCGTAGAAGCTGTACATGTCATCGTAGCGCGACGGATCGTGTTCCCCTATGGTGTAGATTGTTACCAAACCCTTATCGCTCAGGCGGATGCCTCTATTGTCTTTGCTGTGCGGGAACACCTCCGGCAACTTCGTCTGCACGATCTTGGCGAACTCTATAGTGTCGCTCTCGCGGTAGCGTTCGTCCTCTTGGTCAGTACAGAAAAGTCCCACTGTGGGAGCATTGTTGCCCCGCTGGAGTACTCCCGGGTATTTGTAGCTTAGGAACTCGATATGCCTGATGCCCTTCCCGACAATGGGAAGTTCAATGTCATCCTTCACGTGCTCGTACTCATGCAAGAGCAGGTTACCCATGCTTCTAGGCAGGAGACCCCGTTTCTCGTCGACGTGACCATCTAAGTCCTTACCGGTGTACCTGACGTCCCGGCTACCCACGTTCGCCAGTATGAGAACCCGGCGACTCACTCCGGTGCCTCAAGACGTGCCCAGCCCATCGGCCACCTCGGACGCCCCTCCGACTCGACGAGCTTACGGGACTTAGGTCCGTCGCGAGGCTCGCCCCTGTGGTGCCGATTGCTTATCAACCTTAGGACCTTGCCCATATTCTCGGCGTTTAGGTGCATGTCGACAGTCGTGCCCGTAAGCCCACTGCCCCAACCTAGACGGAAACCGGGGCAAGGGCTCGCGTAGTACTCGCGGATTTTCCTGACTTTCACCTCTCCGTCCTGTACGCCGGCACTCCGTGCGGGTCTCTCTGGAGTCGACGAACGTTGTTCTTTCCCGTCACTACTCTCGAAGAGATCGAACGTCCGCCGGTACTCCGCCTGGTAGGGTCTACGCTTCCTACGCGATAGGCTCTCCGCCTCGATACCCTTCACTTGTCTCAACCACTCCTCGAAGCTGGGGGGCTCGGAGGAGGCGAGCGGAGCCTCCGACACTGAAGCCGAGTCTGCCTCGACTCCGTAGTAGCGTCTCTCGAAGCCCCACACCTCGTCGTAGAAGTTCTGGACCAAAGCCAGCAAAGTCCGCTCGTCGGAGAAGGGGAGGTCGTTGTTTCTCTTGTGGAAGAGTGCCAGGATCTTTCGGTCCACGCTGAGGTCGAACTCGGCCCAGGATCCGGGCACCAGGCACTCTGCGTACACCGTCTCGCTCGCCCCGAGTGTAGTTCTCCTTTCCCCACCGCGTCCCTCCAAGTAGGACTGGATCAAGATCTTCTCCACCTGGGTCTCAAGCGAACCGTACCCATCGGAGACCTTGACAGCCCGCAAGAGGTCGAAATTGGGGCCGGCACGTAACTCGCGCCCGGGTAATCGGTAGCTCTGCAGGACCTCCTGGTCGAGCCGCCTGGCGTAGAACCTTGGCCTGCCGCCTGCGTTGTCGCGCACGTAGCGGTTCGCCCTCTCCTCGTCGACGAGTTTCCAGAGCACCGTTGCCCATATTGCCCCCTTTAAGGCTGATCCTGGGATGAACACTGTCCCCCTGCCATCCCGGGCGTGGGGCTGGAACTGGTTCATCCCCGGGCGCGAGGAGGCAGCTGAGTAACGGGCGATCTCCCGAACCGAATCAGCGCTTAGGAGATCCTGCCCGCGAAGAAAGGCAGTGAGGTTGGCACCCTGACCCTTTGTCAAGACTTCCACGTTCCAGTCCTCAAGCGTCCGCTCGCTCTTTCCCAACAGCAGTTCGCCTAGCTTCGTCGGGCTGACCACGTGAACCATCCCCTCGTGCTGCACAAACTCGAGCTTGGTGACCTGCTGCTCGCGGCCACCCACCCGGACCGGGGCCGCGGCCGTAATCGTCACCCGCATCAAGCCGCTCCCAGGTAGACGCCGCAACCGTAGCGGTAGACGCGGTGGCCAGGATCGTAGTCTGGCGTCACGTCCACGAGACGGCCCCTAATAGGTTCCCTGAAGCTAGAGCCCTCCACGAGGAACCAGACGCTCTTTCGCTTCAGTTGCGCCCCGGTAGGGCTGAGCATCCAGCCCTTGCTCTCGACCAGAGCGTAGCGATCGACTTCGCCTGAGGTCCCGGGCTCGGGACACACGCGGGAGAGGGTGACGTAGGGTGCCTTACCGCCGAGGTGACGCGATAACGCTTCGGGCGGATCCTCAAAATCGGTCTGGAAGCGCCCGCAACCCACGCTCCGCTCGCCGCCGAGACCCATGTCTCCGAGCAGGCGCAGGGCTCCGGCCAGGTCCGACTCCAAAGCGCGGTCTCTTGCGTCCAGAAGCACCCACAGTCCGCCCTCCTCAGGGAAGACCGTCCGGCGGGCGTAGTAGAGGGACGAACCGCTGGACTCTCGATCTAAAGCGACCCTTGGCAAGAGCTCTTTGCGCGGGAGCTTATCTGCCTTCTCCACGGCATACGGACCCTCGCCACGCATCACCCGCGAGAGATCTTCCAAAGAGAGCCAGGGAACTTCTTTGAGGCGTTTCTTCACCCCACGTTCTTTCCCTTCGAAGTGCGAGACAGGAGCGATCCTAGGGAAGGGCAGGAAGAGCGTGTCCTCGAAGAAGGGGAATGCCGAAGAGATGAGGAACGGTGGTTCTTCGTCAAAGCGATCCAGAAGGGCTTCGAGGGCCTCCCTGCCGTATAGCTCCAGGTACGCGTGGCAGAGAGCGGAGAAGAGGGTGTCCGAGGGCACATAGTCGTGGGTATTCTCTTCGCCGAGCGTGGAGGAGCCGATGTGCAATGGGGCCCGCATGCGCAGCTTGGCGACGAGACCCATCCTTATGCCCTCTCGTACTCGGCCGCAAGCTCGGCTACGGAGTCTACCTCCCTGCTCGGGAAACCTTCACTTGTGCCGTACTGGTCCACGGTCCGGCGGGAGATCCTCAAGTTCCTGAAGGCCACACGCCCATAGCCACGCGAACCATGCCCGCCGAGGGCATCGTCCTCCAGCAGTTGCAATACCCGGGCGAGATTTCGCAGGTCCTCACGCAGGATGCCGTCGGAATCCTCTCCCTCCTGCTCCCGATCGTCGTAGATAAGGCGCAACTCGAAGACCGAACCGGCTGCCACGCGCTCGATCTGCCGCGGCATCGCGGCCGAAGTTACGCGGTCCAGGGTGTTCTCGAACTTCCACTCGGTGTACATGAGGCCGGTGTCTACGGTCTGAAGTTCGACGAAGGACTGCTCGGTCAGCGGGAGGTCGGAGACGGTTAGGCGGGCCGGGTGGTTCTTGCCCCCTTCCCTCCCGATGGAGCCGAAGAGCCTGCATACCGAGCACGCGAGGGCCTCCTCCCTGCTGTCGCACTCGTGGCGAAAGATACCCCCTCCACCCGAGCGATTGTAGTTCTTGCCCTCGGCAGCCTCGAGCAGGCTGCGGAGTTTGCCCTTGAGGCTGCTGCCTGGTACGTAGGGTCTGCCCGTTATGGGGTCTCGTACCACAGGCGCGTCCACACTCCCTATCTGCATCCCGGCAGCCGCCGAACCCACGTGCAGCCCGGTCAATACCTCCAGCTCTCCCTCTACAACCTCTTTAGCGCGAAGCTTGGTCATCTTTTCTCCCCTACTGGTTGCGGCCACCGTAAAAGCGATGGTAGGCGACCACCGCGCGGGTGAAGTCGACGAAGTGCTTGAAGTCGCTAGCGTCTTGTACCTTGTCCGCAGCGGCGGAGAACAGTTCGGCGAAAGATTTCAGCACCTCCCGCTTGTCGCCGGTCTCCCGGCCCGCCGAATACGCCAGCAGAGGCTTCAGAAGAATAACCCGCGAGCTATTGAACTCAGCTCCTCGCCCCTGGGTTTCGGCGTGTATGCGGTTGACTTCATCAAGGAAGTTGCGGATTTGGCTGGTAGTCATCTTGCGACTCAAGTCTCCGCCGATCGCGTTCGCGCGTTCGACGAGGTCCGCGGCGTCCCACTCTTTCAGACGCTCCAGCGAGCTGATGTGCCGGATCGCCTCCCGAATGCCCTCACTGTCCCTGCGCTCGGGTCTATACCTCTCCCTCTGCCTCTGCCTGCCCACTGCTACCTTGCCTCCTTTCGCCGCTCCGCCAGATCCAGCCAGTAGGCCGCCGGACGAAGGTGTCTGCGCACTACCTCTATCCTGAGCAGCTCTCGCTTGAGCCCCTGCCACCGCCTATCCTTCTTGAGCTCGCCATCCTCCATCCGTGCGAGGGCGTACGCGAGGCGCGGCAGCGAAAGGTGACCGTCGCTTTCGTACGTGTTCACCACCTCCATCAGCAGGTGTGCAAAACCCCGAGGGAACGGTAGCTCCCCATCGGATTCCCTGAAGGAGTTGAAGCGCTGAAGCAGGGGTACGACCTCCCCTTCGACCTCTTCCCACAGCAGGGCTTCTGGGACGGCATGGCTAACCCTGCGTGCCTCAGATCCCGCGTAGAAGAGAACCACGCTGTCCTTGCTCTTCCCGTCCAGCCGGTTGTTCTTGGCTGCCTCCTCGGCGGCTCCGGCCTGTTCGGCCATGAGGTAGAGAGGTTCTCCCGCCTTGTGCAAGGTGACGCCAGCGGAGAGCGTTACGGAAGGATTCTCGCAGGCGAACTGCCGAAAGACCCTCCGGACATCTACTGCCAACTCCAGCACATCACTCCACGCCCCCACGATAAAGAGATCGTCGCCTCCCGAGTAGACCACGGTAACGTCGCGCGATCCTCCCTTGCTAAAGAGCCGCAAAGTCTTCCCGTATGTGCCTTCGCACACCTTGGGCAGCACCATCTTGAAGAAGGTAGTGAAGGCTCGGCTCAGGGCGGCGTAGCGGTCGAAGGTACGCATGTCGGGGGGCAAGCCCTCGCGAAAAATCTCACCGAGGTCATCCACGTCCGCCCGCAGGACGGCAAGTCGAGAGACGCCGACGGACCGGTCGGCGAGCCTCCCAAACTCGAGGAGTTGCTCCTCTTCGTCCCGCACGGCGTACCGCCCGACGGGCAGCGGTACTGCTCCGCCGAGGCATGCGTCGTCGCCTACACCGTTTAGGGCGTATGTGGCCCCCTCACCCGAAGTTGAGATTCCGAAGACAGTAGTTCCTATACGGAAACCCTCTCCACTGGGGCGCAGGTAGTCGCCACGTGGCAGCCTCAGCGAAGCCCGGGCTAGCATGTGGCAGGTGGGGCAGAGCGAAAGGGGTTCCTCGTCCCCGCCCCTCCACGGCTCGTAACCTTTGGGGTGGTAGCGGTCCACCGGGACATCGTCCCGCGTACAGACGTCGCAGACCTCGAGCTCCGACTCTCGCGGCTCTGCAAACAACTCCTCGAGTCTGTCGTGAAACCTTCTCGCCTTGGTCTCCGACAGATTCTGCCCGACTCTTCTTAGAGTTTCGGGAAGAGCCTCTCCGATACCTCCCGCGTTGCAGGACGCCGCGGCAAGCGCTAGGTAGAGATCGTAACCGAACTCGTCCGCGAGGGCGGAGTTGATCTCCTCGGTCACGCGCCGCACCGCCTCGGCGGCAACTTCGGTGTTCGGGAGCAGCAGTTGGAATCCCCCGCCGCCCACGTAGATGACGTTGGTGCGGGGAACGCCAGCCTCGCGCAGCACCTCGGCCACCGCATGCTCGGCGAGGAGCTCTAGAAAGGCGGATCGGGCTCTCAGCATGCGCAGGGCGCCCTTGGAGGTGATGGTGTAGAGAAAGCTCTGCACGCCCGAGATGTCCCCCCTGACGAAGAGGTAGCGCTCCACATCGCGGCGGTCTATCTCGGGGAGGGTGGGCTCGGTACCCATCTCGTTGAGGTGCCCCGCGATGCAGACGGCGATCGCCGCTGTCACCCGGGAGTGGTCAAACAGCGAGATGTCCCCGGTGTCCGCCTTTGCGGTGCTGGAGCGCACGTAAGAGCCGTAACGCTCTAGTAGGGCCATGACGGAGTTTACGTCCTGCGGGTCCGCAAGCGCCTCGAACCTCCGCACGAGCCCTTCCTTAAGCCTCCGGTAAGCACCGGGATCGGCCTCGACCAAACTCGCAGGTCCGGGCAGATAGGATTCCATCTCTTCTCCGCCGTACTCGGCTAACGGGTAGGCCCACCGCTCGGTAGAAGCCGATTGGTCTCCGAGCCGGACGAAGCTCAGAATGGAGTTTAAGGGCGCCGCAGGATCGAAGCCGGGGGCTTCAGAATCCCCTCTCCGGGATGCTGAGGCCAGGTTGTCAGCAACGTAGGTGATTAGCGTCGTCGGATACGCGGCCTCCGCTACGGTCTGGCCAGATCTTCCCCTGCCATGGTGTCTGAGGGCAGCCTCGCAGACAGCTTCAGAGTAGCCTAGCTGGCTCAAGAACGTCCGCCCGAACTGACCGTGGGTGGCACCTCGGGGCATACTACTGCCGCGCTGTAGCAATTTTCCGACGTCGTGCAGGAGAGCCGCAAGGCTAACTTCATTTAGATCGAACAATCTAACCCCCACCTAGCGGCGCTCTGCCGAGCTGTAGCGTCGAGACAAGCATACATGCCATTGCTGGTTGGGGCAACAGTAGTTGCCGCTGCAGGTGGTAGCCGAACCACCTCTACATAAGACCTCGACACCTTAGATAGAAGGCAATTCTCCAGAAGGCCGAGGGCATATAGACACATCCGAGGCTGAGCGGTAGATGACTTAATGGTACCCTTACCCACGAACGCGCTATTATCCTGCTCCGTTGCTGCACAAGAAGCCGGGAGTCCGCCTGGTTCACTTTTCATCCCGCCCGGTTATGCTGCAAATTAGCCAACTATGAGGAGCTGCTGGAGCTTGATTCGAACCAGGGCTAGCTGATCCAGAGTGAGTCGTGCTAGCCGACGTCCCGTACTGTCAGCAAACCCGCTTCGCGAAGCACGCCCTCGACCTTCTCGTGTGCCTCTTCCGGAACGAGTAGCGCGGGACCGCGCACGGCTGGGAAGATGAGGACGCCGAGCTTGTTTATCGCCAGCTTGATGGCGCTAATAGGAGGGTTGCTATATACGCCGAATGTGATCAAGGAGAGCACGCGCCGATGCAGCTCTGCCGCCTTAGCAAGGTCGCCGCTCTGCGCGGAGTGCACCAGTTCGACGAACAACTTGGGGGCGACCTTGGCAAGAGCACATATGGAGCCGTCGGCACCGGCGAGAAGGGAGGGCAGGATCAGGTCTTCCCAGCCCGACAGTACAGAGAAGTCAGGCCTCAAGCGCTTGGCCTCCCGCAGCGCACCTACGGTATGGAAGTACTCGGTAACGGTATCTTTCAGCCCGCTCACGTTAGGACATTCGGCAGCTATTCTACCTACCAGAGAGGGCGAGAGGTCTATACCGGTCAGCATCTGGAGGTTGTAGATCACGACCGGTATGTCTATCGACTCGGCCACAGCCGCGAAGTGCCTGAAGAGGGCCTCCTCTCCCACCTTCCAGTAGAAAGGTACGACGACGGGCACGGCGTCGGCGCCCGCACTCTCGGCATGGCGGGCGAGCTCGAGCATCTCCTTCGTGCCGGCGGCGACCCCAACCACGAGTGGCACACGCCCGTTGACTATCCTGACCACTTCTTCAGCGAAGCGCTTGCGCTCCTCGCCGGTGTTCCCCAAAGGCGAGATGCCGTCCACCCCGGCGTCTATAAAACGTTCTACCACTGCTTCGGTGGCCTCGAGGTCAGCCTCTCCGCGCTTGTCTAAGGGCGTCATCACCATCGCCGGCATGAGTCACCTGAACATCATGTTCTGCACCTCCCGATGGGTTCAGGTCGCGGACGCCGGGCCCAGGTAGTATCTTTCCTCCTGTGTATCTTACAGATCTTTTATTAGGATCTACTCTACTAGTCTCTCAAGGCAGCTCCTGCAGGTCGACAAGGTGCCGAAGGCACCCTGATATCAGACGATCAAGGGAAAGTAGATCCTCGCGCTGCGCCGTTAGCCACAACTTGCGTGTATGCGTGCGTGGGCGAATTGAGAAGAATAGAGGAAGGAGGTGCGGCGCGGGCTTCTAACTCTGGTCGGAGCGGCCCGCGCCAACGATCTTGGGGAGTCTACACGAGCACCGGTACTGTGCCAGGGGGCAACAATGCTTGTTGTATGATCACCAAACAGGTAAACCGCAGAAGCTTCGAAAGACCAGCGAGAGCCACATTTGCGACCCCTGTCAACGAGCTCTTTCGGAAGAACAGTCTGCGGTAGCGGCCGAACCGAAAAAGAGCGAGCGGCTACGTGCCGAAGATATTGAGGCCGAACTGTACAGGGACGCGCTCGGGGTAGAAGATCTAACCCTGCTTAAGTCTAGAGCGGCAGACGAACTGTACAGGTTACAGGAGAACCTCCTGGTAGAACACTGTCTGCGTCGAGGTAATTTCTGGGAAGCGATCAAAGGCCTGAGGACACGATGGGACATTTCTCCCACGAAAGGCATCCCGCCGGAAGATTCGGGTTTGGCTAGCCCTCTCCCTAAGCCGGAAGAGACATCCGAGAAGGAGCTAAAGAAGCTACTTGGATCCTGGATAGAAGATCTGTCTTCAGTCTCACAACGATTTTTCCCGAAGAGGCCTGGCGTGGTGCATCATGGTAACCGTTTCGTGACTTGCTGTACTTTCTATGATCCCCCCCGAGACGACTTGTTTGGCTTTTTTCTAGCGGCTGCGGCATTGCCCGGCCTACAGCTTCCCGAAGGGTGGGAAACCCGAAGAGATCAGCCGCTGATCGCAGGGAGCGGGCTTCCCGTCAAGAAGCTGCCTCACTCGGGGCGCGAAGCGGGGGCATGGCGAATCTATTATCAAGGGATCATCCAAGAGTTAGGTGAGCGACACTTCAAACCGCTCGGCCTGGACGTGCAAGAACTAGTCGAGGAGATCTTGAGTGACAGGCCAAAATTGTCGAGGAACCTCGACGCTAGGCTTCACCTGATAAACGATGATGTATCCCAGTACATAGAGGTGGGCGACGATACGTCTAGGGACGATGTTGTAAGCGCCTTCCGGTACATCACGCAGTTCCGAGAGCACCCTCAGGGAGGCCCTCCCGGACGCAGCCTGCTGGTCGCCGTGCAGTTCGCCATCCTGCAGGACGAATTCGGGTGGACGCGCGAGCAGATCGCCGAGAGGTACGAAGAAGGGCGGACAGACAAGACCTTCCTACGCCGGCTAGGAGCCCACGTGAAGGCTGGCAGAGAAATCATAAAAAATGATTGAACGAAAATGCCGATCGGCATTTTCGTACCTAGAAGGTTATATGTGACCTAATCTACGCTGCTCCATGTGAGCGGCGTAGTGCATATCGGAGCAGCAGCGAAGGTACTGGGCGTAACTCCCCACCATCTTCGGGTGCTCGAGCAGGAAGGCCGCATCCCACCAGCCCGGCGTGACCTCAGGGGACGTGTCTACACTCCGTTTGACATCGCCATGCTCAGAAGCATGGGCATCGGGTCTCGTCCTCGTCGGTTAAAGAGCGCCGAAGAGCTTCTGCGGGGGACGGAATGATTAGCCGCCGCGTCACCTCCAGTCCGAACCCCGACACGACTCACGAGGAAGCCCGAGAGATACGCGCCCGCGCATGGGCGTTCGTCTTCGAGTGTTGGCGCGCAAAGCAAGAGGGCGGTCCCACAACCGCCCCTGATAACCCGGAAAGGAGCTCTGATGAGATCCGGGCCAGATCAAGCATACCGCACTAGCGGCAAGTACACTCCAACCATTTTCGATCTGCGTGTTGCCGGCGCTATGACGCGCCTGTTGTTCAGTGAGTATGCATCGAGGGGGCTACGCTCGAGGATGGTGTTTCTGGTTAAGAATCAACCCTTGCCCATCATTCGCCCCTACTTGGTGCGGAGGTTAGCGACATGAGTGTGCTTTGGGAGCACATCTATGGTGATCTGAGTGGTTTTGTGGCGGTCTTCACTGGAGCGAGGGCGGAGCCCGGATCGAGGAGGTTGACCAACTACCAATCTGTCTACTTTGAGTATCCGGCGGAGAAAGATGACGCCAAACGATTTTGCTTGCGGCGTTCCTCCGAAGGTTGTGAGGTCTATTTCTGCGGTCACCTACTGAACCGCCGACGTAGGATCAAGGCCAATGCCGCGCCGCTGTTGGCGTTGTACGCCGACGGCGACGGCGCGCGGGTCAGGGACGGTATGCCGGAGCCCACGGCCGTCGTGCAGTCCTCACCTGGCAGGGAACAGTTCTATTGGGGTCTGGAGTCTCCCATGCCGCCACAAGAGGCTGAGCTACTGAATCGACGCCTGGCTTTCGCGATGGGTGCAGACGAGTCGGGCTGGGACCTGACACAACTGTTGCGGGTGCCCGGCACACCGAATCACAAATACCCGGAGGCCCCGATCGTGAAGGTCGTGACCCTCAGGGAGAAGCGGTATGACCCGGAGGAGTTATGTGCAATGTTGCCGCCGTTGCCTGAGAAGAAGCCGAAATCTGCGGATCGCTCCCGCAAACCGCGGCACCTGATTCAGGATGTCGATCTCTCCAGGCTCTCCCCGAAGATGCGTGACCTTATCGTGTGCGGCAACCGCAGGGAGTACCCGAGCCGTTCGGAAGCGGACTTCGCTGCGTGCGTGGCGATGTTCGGGGCAGGCTACACCGAGGCCGAGGTATGGGCGATGATGACCGACCCAGCCAATGGCATCACCGAGAAGTTCTTCGAGAAGGGACGACACGGAGAGCGATACCTGGCCTTGACTATCGGGAAGGCACGGGCGCTCGCGGGGCCTCCACGGAAAAACCCCGCGGGTCGGTTCGCGTCGGAGCTCCGAGAGTCGGTGCCGGGATTACGGGGAAGGTGGTGATCGACCTTGGCTAACGAGTTGAACTACGAGCTCCGAGATGACGGCATCCTCTTCACTTTGCGGGGCAACATCAACGCCCTCGTAGCCTCGCGGACTACGGTCCGTCACCGCGTCACGCTCTGGGCGGGTGAGAAGCTCCTGCCCCCGGACGTGGGCGACCTCTCCGCCGCGAGCTTCCGCAAGCGGCTCACGAGGGAGGCGGCCAAGGTCTTCGAAGATGTGTCGCACCTGGAAGATGACCTGGGGCGCGTGGCCGTGGCCCTAGAGGAGGAGCTGGAGGCTGAAGAGGTCGACGAAGCCAACGGCAAGACTCTGGACGACCTCCTTAAGGGCACGTTCGGCCAGAGCGTCACCGAGCGCTTGGTCGGGTACGGCTCCGAGGCCGAGCTCTTCCACGACCCCGAAGGCGAGCCCTACGCCACCGTCGAGGTAAACGGACATTACGAGACGTGGCCGCTCAAATCGCGGGGCTACAAAAACTGGTTGCGGCACACTTACTACGTCGCCCAAAAGGAAGACGGTGCCGAAGGAAACCTGGGTGCGCCCCGCACGCAAGCCCTGAACGATGCTCTTGCCCAGCTGGAGGCGAAGTGCCAGTTCGAGGGTTCCGAGCACGAGGTGCACGTTCGAGTAGCGCAGAAAGAAGGCGCGATCTACATAGACCTCGCCGACGACGAGTGGCGAGCCGTAGAAGTGACGGGCACCGGCTAGCGGGTGGTCTCTAGCGAAGAGATCCCGGTAAGGTTCAAGAGGACGCGAGGGATGCTGGCGCTGCCCGTGCCCGAAAAGGCGGTAGGTGCGGAGAGACTGCTCCGCGCTTTTCTGAACATAAGGGAAGACGATCACGACAGCTGGTACTTGCTGCTCGCGTGGCTCGTGCAGACCCTCCGGCCGCAAGGGAAGTTTCCGATCTTGATCTTGCAGGGTGAGCAAGGAAGTGCGAAGAGCACCGTAGAACGCCTGTTGAAGGCTCTCGTAGATCCTTCGATCGCCCCCTTGAGGACCACGCCGCGCAACGAACACGACCTCTATATCGCGGCCACGAGCGCTTGGGTGATCGCCTTCGACAACATAAGCAATCTCCAGCCGTGGCTCTCCGATGCACTCTGCCGGCTCTCGACCGGGGGCGGTTTCAGCACCCGCACGCTCTACGAGAACCGCGAGCAGGAGCTCTTCGACGCTATGCGCCCCGTGATCCTGAACGGCATCTCCGACATAGCGACCAGGCCGGATCTCCTGGATCGGGCCATCATCCTTACGCTACCGGAGATCGAGGAGGATGAGCGCAGGCCCGAATCAGAGGTGTGGGAAGACTTCGACGGATGCCGCCCTGCTATCTTCGGTGCCCTGCTCTCGGCTGTGAGCGCGGCCTTGCGGGAGCTTCCGCACACGGAGCTCGAGAAGCTTCCGCGGATGGCGGACTTCGCGCTCTGGGCCACGGCCGCCGAGAGCGGTTTCGGGTGGGAACCTGGGACCTTCATGCGAGCCTACGCCGGCAACCGCCAGGAGGCAATTGACGTCGCCCTCGAGATCGATCCAGTGGCTGGCGCCGTCCTGAAGTTTATGGAAGGCAAAGACGAGTGCGTCGGCAGTGCCACGGAGCTTTGGAAGGCCTTGGGCAAGGAGGTGGACGAGCAGATCAAGCAGACGCAGGCATGGCCCGCAGCTCCACACACCCTAGCCGGCCGCCTCAGGCGCCTCGCCCCGCCCCTGAGGCGCATGGGCATCGAGTACCTCGAGTCCCGCGAGGGACGCGGCGGCTCCCGCGTGAAAACGTTGCGTCGGACATCCGAAGAGGATCGTCAGAAGCGTCAGCACCGTCAGGAGGACGATAAAGATCTGCAAAACGAAAGGTTCGATGCTGACGCACCTGCTGACGCTTCTGGGGATGCTGACGTTTCCGCTTTCCATGGTGACACTTTGAGCAACGGTAAGCGTCAGCAAGAAGTACCTGCAAACGGTCACCTTTGTGCGAGTGCTGACGCTTCTGACGCTTCGTGGGGGAATGCCGAAGACGATGGCAGCGTCTCCGCCGAGAACGGAGAGCGGCTGAGCGAGTTCTTCGAGAAGCCTCCCGGGTGGTTCCTCACCCAGGGGCGTTTGTGTGCCCAGCAGGGAGCGCCGGAGCGGCTGCTGAATCCGCTGGCCAACGCCGTCAGCATAGAGGTGTTCGGGAGCCCGTGGCGGTGGCGGGAGGTCCTGCCGTTCGTTGAGAAGATATTGGAGGATCTGAGGTAAAGCGTGGACAGGGAGGCAAAGTTCAATGGTCAACATAGGTCAATCAAGTAGAGAGGAGTACAGAAGTTGATAACCGAACACCAGGTGACGCCAGAGCAGGAAGCCTACGGGCGGGTTCTAGATGAAACGTGGAAGATGTCCTCCGAGGCAGCTCGCACCGTTATCGGAGAGGCGCAGGGGGCGGCTTACGCGGAAAACATGGTGCACAGCTACTGCTTCCAGCCAGAGGAGTACCAGGAGGCCATGGAGAAGATGCGCCTCGCCGCCGAGCTCAGCGACCGCGAATGCGAACTACTCGCAAAGCTCTGGCGTGCCGCCTTGGTTGCCGCCTCCATAGACTCCGAGGACTTCGAGACGCTCGCCGGCTACCGCGTGTACTCGGGGAACCTCCACTGGTATTGCAGGATTGTTATCCGGCATGGTCGAGCAGACACTACAGCAGAAACAGTTAGTTGAACTGCAGAACGAGATCGCAGAGCGGGAACCAGAAGACACCTCGTAATTCTCGTCCTAAATAGAATTAGTATATTTTATAACTTAAAGTATACTAGGTTTTTCCGTCATCGCTCTGGTTGGAATCGTCTTCGCCTTCCTCCGAGCCTTCGTGGGATCCCTCCTCCGCTTCCTCGGCGTCGATCTCTCTTATGATCTCGGTGACCTCTGCCTCGTCCTATTCAGTCCAATCGGATTTGGCTCCAGGCTTTTCGACCTCGAAAGCCTTCACGGCATCCAAATAAAGCCTCATGATTTGGAACACGTCTTGAAACCTCAAGTCTGAGGACTGGGTACTCTCAAGTCACTCAACCGCCTGCACGTAGGCTCCTGTCATAAGCTCGTTGTAGCGGTATCGGGTCTTTTCGGCCTCGCGAGCCTGCCTCTCCGCTTCCTCTTCTATCGCCTTCTCTATGCTCCTCTCTCGGATTCTATCGAGGTGGGCGTCGTAGGCCGCAGCCCTTTCTCGCCAGGCGAACCGGCTCGACCATCCGCTCCACGTATCGGAGGGCTTCACCGCATCGGGATTACCGACGAGCTGCCTGTAAGCCGCTATCAGCGTCCTGTCGCCGCTGGGCAGGTTCAGGAAGACCTCAAAGGCACGGTAAGCCCTCTCGGGCTCACTCTCTAGTCTTTCCCATAATTCCTTCTTCTGTATGTCCATATCCTGAATCGTACCTGTTTCGGAAGAAATACGTCGCCTTGAAATCACCCACCACAGCGCCATTTCCTCACCACCGTACGCACACCTCATCCAGAAAACATGGGGCGAGACAAGCCTGATGTTGTCGTATGGAAAGGGTGTATTTGTTTAATTCCTGTAAGTTCTAGCGATATATCCTAGTGGAATCAGCCGGGAGACGATATGGCAATTAATTGGACAAGAACATCGACTGCGGGCAGCAGCGGTAGCATCCTACAGCGCAGAGCTTATACCTGCGGTTACTGTGATAGGTCTGTAGGTTCCGACCGCGGCTACTACGCGACTAAAGGCGGGTCATCCAGTGGGAACAATCTTGCAGGGCAAATCTGCATCTGCCCCTATTGCCAAAGCCCGACCTACTTTTCCGAAGGCGGTGATCAGACCCCTGGTTCGGCGTTTGGCGGGCATGTGGATCATGTCGCATCGCAAGAGGTTGAAAATCTGTACGAAGAGGCCCGCAATTGCATGAAGGTCAGCGCCTACACGGCTGCCGTAATGTGTTGCAGGAAGCTGTTGATGAACGTGGCAGTGTCAGAAGGGGCCGACGAAGGAAAGACCTTTGCCTACTACGTCACGTACTTAGCAGATGAAGGGCACATACCGCTGAAAGCAGAGGCATGGGTCGATCACATCAGGGACAAAGGCAATGAAGCGAACCACGAAATCCAGATTATGAGTCGCGAAGACGCCGAACGCCTAGTCAGGTTCAGCGAAATGCTGCTACGAATCATGTACGAATATCCGGCTGAAGTTGCGAAACCATCCTGATAAGCCTCCCTCTGAGTACGCTATAAGTACCCTATGGTTATCGTCCGTTCGGGGTGAAAGTCGGGGCGCATAGCTCTTGGCAATTGGTGCATATCCGTCCGAGGTGCTAACAGATTCAGCCCAAGGTTACAAGCGGGGTATGCCTTCGTGATAGTTCGGGTCGTAGAGCTCTTAGCAGCATGGTAGGTATCTGGCCAAGGTGCTAACAGCTTCAGCGAGGGGGTATAAGCGATGTATGCTTGCATTCCTGAGATTGGCAGCGGATTTTTCGCGGGGGTGTGCGCACCCAGTAATGCAACCGCCCATTCCTACGACCCACCCCCACGCTTTGTACTGGAAGCAAGTTCGCACCGCTAAGCGCCCCAATCACCCACGGAAACGTGCAGCATGACCTTCGGAGAGAGGAACCCCATCTTCCAAACACTTCTCTGAACAGAGAGCCCAGCGACGACTGCGCTGCTATAGTGTCCTCTCAAGGGAAGCAAGGAGCACATCGAGGTAGTAGTGGCCAGCCCGCCTAAAGGTACAGTCATCTTCCTGTTCACCGACATAGAGGGCTCTACCAAGAGAGGGCTCTACCAAGATGTGGGAGAAAAATGCCCCGGCCATGCAAGCTGCGTTGGCTCGCCACGACGAGATACTCAGGCGGGCCACAGAGGAGCACGGGGGTTACGTCTTCAAGACTGTTGGTGACGCCTTCTGTTGTGCCTTCCCTACTGCCCCTGATGCTCTGGAAGCTGCCTTAGAGGCTCAGCGGTTGCTGCTAAAGGAGCGGTGGGCTGAGAGCGATCCGTTGAGGGTGAGGATGGCTCTGCACATGGGTGCGGCCGAAGAGCGAGACGGTGACTACTTCGGCCCTCCTGTAAACAGGGTAGCGAGGTTGCTCTCTGCCGCCCACGGAGGGCAGGTGCTGCTCTCTCTTCCTACCCACGAGATGGTGCGTGATCAATTACCGGCCGGGATGAACCTTGCGGATCTGGGCGAGTATCGTCTCAAAGACCTCTTCAGGCCAGAGAGAGTCTTCCAGCTTGTGTCATCCGATTTGCCTTCCGAGTTCCCGCCCTTGAGGACGCTCGACGCTTACCGCAACAACCTTCCCCTCCAGCCCACTCCGCTTGTAGGTCGCGAGAAGGAAGTATCAGAGGTGTGCAACCTCGTGCGCGGCGAGGCGACGCGCCTGCTTACTCTTACCGGCCCTGGGGGGATCGGCAAGACAAGGCTAGCCTTGCAGGCAGCAGCCGACCTCCTTGAGGACTTCCCCGACGGTACTTTCTTCGTGCCGCTCGCAACCCTGAGCGAAGCCGAACTGTTCTACTCGGCAGTCGCGGAGACGCTAGGGGTGAGGGAGGCAGGAGAGCAACCGCTCGATGAGAGCCTCAAGGACTATCTCGGCGAGAGGCGTATGCTCCTCTTGCTCGACAACTTCGAGCAGGTTCTGGGGGCGGCACCCAACGTAACGGAGCTGCTTGCGGGTGCTCATGGGCTGAAGGTGCTGGCAACCAGCCGCGCCCCACTAGGGCTCTACGGCGAACGTGTGTTCCCTGTTCCTCCCCTCACTTTGCCCGACCTCAAGCGTCCACCTCCCTTGGAACGTCTGACGCAGTATGAAGCGGTGGGACTGTTCGTGGAGCGGGCGCGGGCACTAAAGCCCAACTTCGAGGTCACAAACGAGAGTGCCCCGGCTGTTGCCGAGATCTGCGTAAGGCTTGATGGGCTGCCCCTGGCCATAGAGCTAGCTGCAGCGAGAATCACGATGCTGCCGCCTAAGGCTATGCTACAGAGGCTTACAAGCCGCCTGAAGCTCCTCACCGGAGGAGCACGCGACCTCCCAGAGCGGCAGCGCACCTTGAGGGCTACCATAGAGTGGAGCCACGCCCTCCTAGACGAAGGCGAGCAGCTACTCTTCGCCCGTCTTGCGGTCTTCTCCGGAGGGCGCACTCTCGAAGCTATAGAGGCCATCTGCGATGCAGAAGGCGATCTGCCCATGGATGCCTTCGAGGGCATCTCCTCCCTTTTGGACAAGAGCCTCTTAAGGCAGGAGGAAGGACCTGACGGGGAGCCTAGATTCGTGATGCTAGAGACCGTCCACGAGTACGCCCGCGAGAAGCTTAAGGAAAGTGGGGAGGCCGAGGAGATCAAGCGGGTTCACGCCGAGTACTTCCTTTCTCTAGCTGAGGAGGCCTACCCAGAACTCAAAGGCCCCGATCAGCTTGAGTGGCTGGAGCGCCTGGAGGCCGAGCATGACAACATGAGGACGGCTCTCTCTTGGGCCTTGGAACGCAAAGAGGCAGAAGTGGCCCTCAGGCTGGGGGGCGCTCAGTGGTGGTTCTGGTGGGTGCGCGGTCACTACGGAGAGGGAAGACGCTGGCTG